>Ga0209200_1000296_pt1 | contig 56035 bp, 36 predicted proteins | sample AD_UKC033_MetaG_FD_184406 | JGI IMG/M metagenome (GOLD analysis project Ga0209200, IMG submission 184406) | Active sludge microbial communities of municipal wastewater-treating anaerobic digesters from USA - AD_UKC033_MetaG (SPAdes) (version 2) | ecosystem: Engineered > Bioreactor > Anaerobic >... | reverse complement strand
CCCCCAGGTCCACGTCGCCATCCTCGTCGGCATCGAAGTAGAACCCCGCCGGCCCCGGCCCGCCGCCACCCCCGGCGAAGTCCCCCGTGGACGAGTAGTCCAGCCGCGCAATCACCGACCCGTCGGCATTCCCCGTCCCGCAGACCGAGTAGCTCGGCCCGAGCAGGTAATACGTCCACCCCGCGGCGCGTGCATCGGCGTCGCCAACGGAACCCCTCGCCTTTCCAGAGAGAGTTGGGCCCGCGGCCTCTGAACCCCTCGCCCTTTCAGGGAGAGGGGTAGGGGTGAGGGTTGACTCGTCGCGGGCACCCCCCTCACCCTGGCTTTCGCTCTCAGCGAGAGAGGAGACTTCGTAAGCGGCGTCGCTCTGCGCAGCACCCGTTGCACCGGGGCCTCCCCCCTCACCCTGCCCTCTCCCCCCAGGGGGAGAGGGGTTCCCGGAGGCGGCCGCTTTCGCCACGTCGTACGTGGCAACCCGCTCGTCGAGGAACTGACTGCCGTGGACATGGTAACGAACGAGGGCATCGCCGCCGTCGCGCTCTTCGATGACGTTCTGCCCGTCGTAGTAGTACCGAGTGGTCGTACCGGCCACCGGATCCTCGAACATGATCCGCCGGCCGAACGCATCGTAGGCGTAGTTGGCCAGCACCGTGTCGTCGGCCGCCCGGACCTGCGTCAGGCGGTTCTGCTCATCGTAGACGTAGTGCCGCCCGTCCTCATCCTGCGTCAGGTTCCCGGCCGCGTCATAGGCGACCGGGCTGCCGCCGACGGTCGCGTACTCGTTGGCCGCATTCGCCAGCGTGTACGTCGTGGCCGTGCCGGCCCGGTCAACGTGCGACTCCCGGTTGCCAACCCGATCGAACACCGACGACTCGACCTGCCCGTTCTCGAGGTACTCGGTGGCGGTCAGCCGGCTGAGCCGGTCCACGCTGAAGACGCGGTCATCCCCGACGAAGCCCGGCATCCCCTCGGTGGCCGTCTGCGTCAGCGGATTCCCGCCGTCGTCATGGGTAAGGGCATACGCCACCACCGCCAGCGTCCCACCCCTGCCGGGTTGAAAGAGATTGCTGATACCGTTCATGCGGCGATGGGCGTCATAACCCACCTGATAGTCATAGGCCGTGTTGCCGTCGGGCTGACTCGTGATCGTCCGTCGCCCGTCGAGCAACCGCCCGAGGTAGTCGTAATCCACGAAGGGCGCGAGGTTGAGGTCGATCCGATCCACCTGGTTCAGCACGGTGGGCGTATAGGCGAGCATCTGCCCGGCGGGGTGGACCATCTGCAAACGGTTACCGCCCTGGTCATGGTCGTAGTTCACCGTGCGGGCGACGCCGCCGGCGATGGCTTGCGACTCATAGTCGAGGTCGCCGAGGTCCGTGTAAGCGCGAACGGTGGCGGCCGTCGCGTCCGGGTCGGCCAGCGTGCCACGCAGGGCGAGCGACACGCGTCCGACGCCGTCGTAGGCGAAAGTGTCGCGGGCGGTCCCCGTCGTGCGCGTCAGCAGCAGGCCGCGGCCGTCGTAAGTGAGCGTCGCGGAGAGTCCGCGCTGGTCAGTGCGTCCCGTAAGCCGGCCGGCCAGGTCATACGTGAGCCGCACGCAATCCGTGCAGCTCTGCGGGTCAGCGTGGTCGGGGCTGTCCGGGTAGACGGCGCGGGTCTGCCGGCCGAGGCTGTCGTAGCGGAACGTCGTCACTTGACCGGGCAGCGGCGTGCCGTCATTGGCCGCGTTCTGCGCGGTCTGGGTGATGAGCTGTCCCAGGCGGTTGTAAGCGAACTGCGTCGGCCGCGCCAGCGCGCCGCCTTCGTCCTCGACGAGCCGGATGCGCCGACCGACGAGGTCGAAGTCAGTGCGGGTGATGATCCCGCGCGGATCCATCACCCGCACTTGACGGTCCAGCCCGTCGAGCTGGAAGGAGGAGACCAAAGCAGGCGGGCCGACCGCGATCTGCTGCGTAACACGGTCGTGCCCATCATAATTGAACAGGAACGTGCGCAGGCCGGGCCCATCAAAGACGACGCGTTGCACCAACCGACCGTTGAGGGCGTAATCGTCTTCTGTGTACGCACCGGCCGGGTCGGTCACGCGATCCACGCGGCCCAGGGCATCGTACGTGGTAACGGTGCTGAGCGGCGTAACCGAGTGGTTGTTGTACGTAGTGCGGAGCAGGACGCGTCCGTCGGCATCATAGCCCACATCGAGTACGCGGTCGGTCGCCGCGTCGGCGCTGCCCGCGGGCGTAGTCGCGGCCGCACTGGCAAGCACGGCCCGGCGCGTTTGCCGACCCGCGTTGTCGAAGCCGAACACCGTGGTCACCCGCGGCACGTCGCTCGCGTCCCGCAGGCTCTCCCGCAACAGGTTCCCGCGGGAATCATACCGGCGGACGCGATCGGGCCGGCCGCCCGTGCCATCCTCCGGGTCAGTGATCTGCATGGCCCGGCTGAGCGCATCGTAGACAGTCGTCGTAACGGCCGAGTTCGTGACGTCGATCTTGACGGTTTGCTCCGTCACGTTGCCGCGGTCGTCGCGGGTGAACGTGCGTTCGCCGCCCGCGGAATCGAGCACGCGCCAGACCCGGCCGGCGCCGTCGTACTGAGTCGTGAGCACGCGGTCCGCCACCGTGGCGTCGCCCAGCGAACGTTCCTCCAGCACGCGGCCGGACCAGTCGAACCGACGTTGGGTAACGGGGTCCGTAGCCCCGTTCACACCGGCGAGGGTGCGACCGCGGGATTCATAGTTGAAGCCGCCCTCATCATACGTGTTGGTGGAATCAGAAAGCGCTCCTACCGTCGCCTCCTCGACCAGGGTGCGTGTGATGTTGTTGGCAGCGTCGTACGTGAACGTCGTGGTTATGATGTTCCCGCCGTCCGGGCCCGGGTGCCGCACGCTGTGCTTGGGCCGATCGAAGTCATCATAGACCTGTTCTTCGATGGCGCCCGTCGGGCGGTACGTGAAGCGCAGGTTGCCGGCGGCGTCATACGCAAGTGTCACAGTCAGATTGGTGTCGGGCGTGGCACCCAGAGCCAGAGGCGTTTGCGCGGTGAGCAGCCCCCGGCCGTCGTAGGTGCGACTGCTGCCGCGCCCCGTCGTATCGAACGTACGCTCGACGTCCCCCAGCCAGTTGTAGTCGAAGTGCGCCTGCTGCCCCACGCCGCCCGGGTCGACCGTCTGTACTTCCAGTCGCCCCAGTCGATCGTAACTGAACGTCGTGGAGATGGTGGCCGGCGTCATCGACGCACCGTCCTGGTCCTTGTTCTCGACGACCTGCTCGGAGAGGCGCCCGTTGGTATCATACATATTGGTCGTCGCATACACCGGCCCGGCTGGATCGGCACACGGGCTGCCGAGGTTGCCGGCGTTGGCGTTCAGGAACTGCTGCGTCGTGGTGAGGCGTCCGTCGTTGTCGAAGCGTGCCCGCGTCCAGTACCCATCGCCATCGACGGTGATCCGGTCCTGCGTTGGCGCGGTATCGCAATACAGGTAGCGCGTGATGATGTTCTCACCACCCGGGTCGACGGTCTCGCTGGTGACGCGCCACAACTCATCCCGGGCGTACTCGACGGCGCGGAAGTTGCCGGCGTCATACTTCAGCTCTCGCCGGTGCAACCAGTAATCCGCGGACCAGTAATCATTGTAGATGAACACCGTCTGCGGCGTCCGCGGTGCCGATGGCCCGCTGTTGATGACGGGGCCTGTGATCGACAAGAGCCGATTGAGGTCCTGCCCCTGAACATCAGTGAAGCCATCCACGTACTCGCCGCCATTGTCGTAATCGAACACGACCTCGGAGATCGCTCCGCGCCCGTCGCGTTGCTTGACGATCCGCGGGCTGAAGTACAGCCGGGTCCCGCCGGACGTGTAGAAAAACTCGTAGTCCGCGTCGAACGTGACCAGCGCCCCATCATGCGGGCCGGTCCGCGTCGTCTTCGTGCGCAGCCCGAAGCGGGCCATCTGGCCGCCGACGTGGCTGTCGTACTCGTGATCGAGGTCGGTCCCATCGGGCAGGTCCACGTGCGTGATGGCCATGCTCCCGGTCGAACTGTTCACGTTGTGGGTGAACGTCGTGCTAAACGCGGGCCCCGCGCCGTTCAGCTCGCCGTACGCCGTAATGCTCGCCAGCCGGTGCTTCAGCCCGCCGGCCGTGTCGTAGGCGAAGTCGTACTGGCGGTACGCCCCCGGCCCCACGTATTCCTTCCGCCGGCGCAGACTGTCACTGACGATCTGATGCTCCACGACCGTTTGCAGGGCGCCGTCAACGAAGTGCTTCTCGGCGGCAAGCTCAATCGGCACGCCGTCAACGTCGAACTGATAGTCAAACTGATACATGAGGTCATGCTGCGCGTCCATGACCTGCGCCACGCGCGGCACGGCCTCGGGATCAGCGGGGTCGGGAGTGTAGGTGAAGTACCGAGCACCCTTGCCGCCGTCCGGAACAATACCCGTGATCCAGCCTTCGGCGGGATCGCTCTGAATGTTCCACCCGCGTCCGTCGGACGTGCTGACGCGAGTGACCACGCCGCCCGTGCGTTGCAGTGTGATGACGTTCGGCGTCGTGGCCTGGTCGTGAATCTCCACGACGCGCTCGTCGACGTCGTTGTCGTAAACGTAGACGACCGCAGCCGGATGGTACTCGTCCTGCATCAGCGGGCGGATGCAATCGACACGCCGAAACATGACGGTCAAGGGCGTCTGGGAGTCGTAGTGTGTCCCGTCCGGACCGAACGGATCGCTGTCGATATGATAGCCGATCAGGTAGCCCGGCCAGGGCGTACCCCAACCCGTCTTGGCCGCCTGGCTCGAACCCAGCCGAAACTGGTCGTAATTCTGTATGTACAGCGACTCGGCCGCCCCGGGGAAGACCACGTCGTTGTTGTCAATCCCGGTCGGGCCGAGGTTGTCATCCTTCTCAATGAAGGCGGCCCCGATCATCTGGGCCGTGCGGCCGACGGGCACCGTCAGGCGGGCATTGCCCACCGCGACGCTCAGGATCGGCATGCCCGGCAGGAACGCCTCGCTCTCCCCTGGTACATTGCCGAAGGAACCGGTGATGGGCGCGACGGTAAACATCCGCGTGGGGGTGACGGGAGTGTTGTTCAGCCGGTAGTAGAACCGGATCGTAAACGTCTGCTTGGCCAGCGTCTTCGTGCCGATGGCTTTGACGGAGAACCGCTTGACGGAATCAACGTCGGTGTAGACGGTCGCCGGCGAATACTGCGAGGTCCCGGTCAGATCAATCTCCGGACTCGACGCGTCCAGCCCCTCGTAAAGGCGGAGCACGCTCCGGTCCCAGGTGCCCTCAACCCAGACATCGACCGTGCTGCTCGTGATGTACAGGCTGCTGACGATCGGCTCGACGTGGCTTTGCACCTCGCCGTAGGGAATATCCATGCACGCGGCGCGCAACGGCTCGATGGTTCCACGGTAGGGTGCGTTGAGCACGCCGTCGCCTTCGTTGGACGTGATTTGCGCCCACCCCGACGAGGCCACGACCAGCAACCACAATGCAGGCAAGGCAACTCTCGCAGGCGTTACAGGCTTCATCGTGATCCCTCCTTGTCGGGCGAGGCAAACACGCCCTCGAACCGCGCGTCGACGTCATAATCGGGGTACGTTGCCAGCAGTGCGGCTCGGACTTCCTTCGCACGTTCCAGATTCCCTCGCTTCAGCAAGGAGTCGATTTGCTCCACAAGAACCATGGGTTCCCACCGTTCAGCCCCGCGCACACGCTTGGCCGCCAGCGCCAGGATCTGATCGGCGCGTTCCGGCTGCCCTGCTTCCAAAAGGAGGCGTTTGAGCCGGATCGCGGTTTGCACGGCCGAGGCATCATCAGGGGTGAGCTCGAAGACTTCGCAAAGCCGGGCGGCCGCCTCCGAACGCTCCGCGCTGGTCACCGCGGGCGCCGATAGCAGCGCATCCACCAGTTCCTCGCGGCAGGCGATGCGGGCGGCGAGCGGCCAATCCTGCTGCCCGCAGGCCCAGCGCGCCACGGCCAGCAGTGCCGGACGTTCGCCGCGCCGTTGCAGCCACCGGGCCACGGCGCGATAGACTTCGTCCGGGGAACGCTCGCGTGACCGCGCCTTGATTTCCGCTTGCAGCGAGCCCACCGGGTCAGCAAGCCACTCGGCACCCCGGTACGCCTCGGCCTCCAACTCCGCCATGCGCTCCGGGATGGCGTCCGCCCGCGCGTCCCGCGGGTAGTCGTCGAGCAGGCTGCGTAGCCGCTCAACCGCCTCGGCAGGCTGCTTGTTCCAGGTCAGGTTCTCGGCCGCCAGCCACAAGGCATCGGCTGCCGCGGGCGTTTCCGGCGCGTCCTTCGCGCAGCGGTCCCAGGCCGCGGTGGACGCCGGCCAATCGTTCAACACGCGGTGGACCCAGCCCAATCGCAACAAGGCAATGCCGCGCGCCGCGGTATCACCGCTGATCGCGGCCGCCAGTTCATAGGCGTCCACTGCCTGCCGCAGACGCGCAGGCGTCGGCGTGTATTCCATCCGCCAGTTGGGCTGCATCCGTGGCCCACCCGGCTCGTGCAGCGTGTCGATGCTCTTGTAGTTGAGCGGAAACAGGCAGTCGGCCAGGCGCAAGGCCACGCGTTCCGCCTGTGGATGTGTCGTGCCGAACTCGGTAAGGAACATCGCGTAGCCGGCGGCCGCCACAGCGAACCGCCCGGACGCTGCGGCCGATCGACTGTGCATCAGCAGCAGGTCCTGGCGAGAGAAGCCCGATTCGCCGGCCAATTCGCGTTCGACGATCGCGATTTCCTCTCGGAATGCGCCCAAGTCGAGGGCGATTACGCCGGGTCGGACGGACTCGGTGCCCGCACCGGTATCCGGTGTGGCCGGCCCTCCGCTCGCGGTCGCCGGGGTATCCGCTGCGCCGGCCCTCCCTGCCACCACAATGGTGAAAAGCACTACAAGTGTACTGAAGGTATCTGGCTTCATCATCGCTTCTCCTGAAGGTGAGCAAAGACGCGTCCCCGGCAGCCACGCGGGGCTACCGGGAACGGCCGGACCGCCGACTCCCTATACAGAGAAGGCCCTTGGGGTACAAGTCATCATGGTCGCTTCAACGCGCGCTCCGGGGCCGTCTACAGTCTGGCGCGACACGGGGCACCCCCGCCTCCGCCGAATCCTCAGTTAACAACCGTGGCGTAAGTACTTGTAGATAGAGAACCTGCGCGCACGTGCCGCACAGGAACCGCCGCCCGCCTCGGCTGTGGCACGGGGCGTGCGTGTGGCACTGTGACCCGTGGCAGCGAGCCGTCGAAATTAGGACAAGTGGGGCAAGGCGTGGGCCAAGTAGCCCCACCCCAACGGAGTACCCGCGTTCCGGCGCGGGTGGCATGGCCAAGCGCAGCGCCGCCATGCCCTTCAGACGGCGTGTACGGGCGTCCCCGTAGCATGCCGGCGCTCGCCTGTGGCGAGCTTGGGCATGGCACCCAGGCTTCCTCATTGCATGGTCCTGATTAAAGGACTCCGCGGCCGGATCGAGGGGCTCGAAGGCCGGCGTGCCTGGCAACCCACACATCGGTCGCGGGGATCGACACTGCGTGTGCGAGGAGCCGTTGGGCGAGCGGGACGGAACGAACTTCCTGAACGCATGTCTGCAGACACGCACCACCGGCGTTGAGAGCCGGCCACTCCCTGATCCCGACCTGTGTCGGGACGGCTCGGATCGCCGGCACCGAGTCTCGCGCGGTGACCGAGCTTGGCCGAAGGCGGCACGGCGCGACGGCGGCGAGACACGTACGCCCCGCGCCCACTCGGTACCCGACGAGGCACGGCCGCCCGCTCGACTCATGCACCCGCGCCGCCGCGCCCCGGGGCCCCAATCCACTCCACCGGTCCTCCTCCAACCAGCCCGCACCGCGGGCGTACGAAAGTCGGCGCAACTACTGGGCACACCTCGGGCTGGGTTGACTTCCTGCCCCGGTACCTCTACCGTGCCCGCGCTGGAGGCGGTGGTAGGTGCCTGCGGCGGTGCGGTCGGGCCGGGGCTACCGCCGACGTGTGGCAGGACTGAGCAAACGCGCGACGCTGAATGCGCCTGGGCAATCACGCAACACCAGCGTTGGGATTGGGCCGCTCCGTTACGGTCGCGGTTCGGATCGGTGCAGGGTCGTGGCGGTATAGGTACACCGATGGCCATGAGCAACCCCTCGGTCCCAGTTAAGTCACCTGCACCGTTCGTGTTTCCCAGGTGGATCAACTCGTTGCGCGTGGTGGTGGCCGTGGTGGCGATCGGGGCACCGGTCTATGCGGTGTTGTTGCTCGGCTACGGCGCGTCGCCGCGGACGACGGACGTTGGGTATGCCCCGCCGCAACCGGTTTCCTACAGCCACGCGCTGCATGCCGGCACGCTGGGCATCGACTGTCGCTACTGTCATGGCAGCGTGGAAACGGCCGCTCATGCGGCCGTCCCGCCGACGCAAACCTGCATGAACTGCCATGCGACCATCCGCACGGAGAGCCTGAAGTTGCTCATCGTGCGGGAGAGCTACCTCACGACCGGCACGCCGATCGAGTGGGTACGCGTGCACGATCTGCCGGACTACGTGTACTTCAATCACAGCGCGCATGTGCGGCGGGGCGTCGGGTGCGTCTCCTGCCACGGGCGGGTCGATCAGATGGAAGTCGTGTACCAGGCCGAGCCGCTGAGCATGGGCTGGTGTCTGGATTGCCACCGGGCGCCGGAGGCGCATCTGCGGCCGACGGAGCAGGTGACGAACATGGAGTACGCCGCCGAGGACCAGCCGGCGGAAGGCAAGCGTTTGCGGGCGCTGTACAACATCAATCCTTCGACGGATTGCTCGACATGCCACCGGTAAGCGTCTCCAACGTAACCCCGGGGGAGGGTCGCAGCGCCGCGGCATCCCCCCTCACCCTACCCTCTCCCCCGGGGGGGAGAGGGGTTGTAACCGGCGAAACCGGTACGGCCTACTGGCGCAGCCTCGACGAGCTGGCCGACACGCCGCAGTTCCGGCAATTCCTGGAGGCGGAGTTTCCCGAGTCCGTAGAGGCCCTGCGCACGCCGGCCACGCGACGGCAGTTTCTGCAACTGATGGCCGCCTCACTGGCGCTGGCGGGCGTTACCGGTTGTCGCTGGCCGGTGGACACCATGGCGCCGCTGACGAAGCGTCCCGCGGGTCGGCTGCCCGGCGTGCCGGTTCACTACGCCACGGTCACGGAACTGGGCGGCAGCGCCCAGGGACTGGTTGTCACCTGCTACGACGGGCGACCGATCAAGATCGACGGCAATCCGAATCATCCGATCAACCTCGGCGCCACCGACTCCTTCGCCCAGGCCGGCGTATTGGAGATGTACGATCCCGACCGTAGCCGGACGCTCATTCAGCGCGAGCGGCAACAGGAATCCGAGCGCACCTGGCCCGAGTTCGTCACCTTCATGCAGCCGGTGCTCGAACGGCTGCGCTCGGCCGGCGGCTCCGGGCTGGCCGTGCTGAGCGAGGCGTCATCATCGCCGACGGTCGCGCGCCTGCGGCGGCAGTTGCTAACCGCGTGCCCCCAGGCCCGGTGGTACGAGTACGAGCCGATCTCCGCAGACAACGAGCGTGAGGGCGCTCGGCTGGCGTTCGGCAGCCCCCATCGCACGCAGCTCGAACTCGCCAAGGCCCAAGTGATCGTCAGTCTCGATGCGGATTTGCTCGGGTGTCACCCGGCCGCCGTCAAGCACGCCCGTGATTTCGTGGCCGGGCGACAGGTGGACCGCACCGGCCGGCGGGTGGACTACGGCGGGCGCATGAACCGGCTGTACGTCGTGGAGAGCGGCTACTCGATCACAGGCGCGCAGGCGGATCACCGCCTCGCGGTGCCACCGACGGTCGTACCGGCCGTCGCGGGCGCGCTGGCGAACGAGCTGCGTCGGCTGGGCATGGCGCTGGGGCCCTGGGCGGAGGGGCTGCCGGGTGTCGCGGATGCCTGGGAGTTTGATCGGGCGCTGGTGCAGGCGATGGCACGAGACCTGGTGGAGGCCCGCGGCCGTGGCCTGATCGCCGTGGGCCCGCGTCAGCCGGCGCCCGTGCACGCCCTCGTACACGGTCTGAATGCCGCGCTGGGCGGCGCGGGCACGACGGTGCGCTACACGCCCGAACTCGATCCGGATCGACCGACGCACGCGGAAGCCATTCAGACGCTGGCGGACGAACTTGCCGCCCGGCAGGTCGATACGCTGTTGATCCTCGGTGGCAATCCCGCGTTCGATGCCCCGGCTGACCTGGACTTCGCCCGCCGGCTGGAGACGGTGGCCACGACCAGCGTCCACTTGAGCCTGCATCGCAACGAGACCTCGCGGGCGTGCACCTGGCACGTGCCGCGGGCGCACTGCCTGGAATCGTGGGGCGACGCGCGAGCCCGCGACGGTACGGTAAGCGTGATCCAACCGTGCATCGAGCCGCTCTACGGCGGCAAGACGAGCATCGAACTGCTGGCGCTGCTGGCGGGCGAACTCGACGCCACCGGCATCGACATGGTCCGCGAGACGATCCGGTCGATGCGCGTGGACGAGGACTTCGAGGCGATCTGGGGCCGGACGTTGCACGATGGAGTGCTGGCAAACAGCGCCTGGAAGTTTGAGCAGCCCGAGGTGCGGTTCGGTCCCTGGGTCGAGCAGCTTGCGAGCATGCTTCAGCCACCGCCGCGAACCAGCCTGTTCGAGGTGGAGTTCGTACCGGATCGGCACGTCTACGACGGCCGGTTCGCCAACCACGGCTGGTTGCAGGAGCTACCCGACCCGCTCACCAGGCTGACCTGGGACAACGCGGCCCTCATCAGCCCGGCCGACGCGCGGCAGCTGGGCGTCCAGTCGGGCGACGTGCTGCAACTGAGTCGCAACGGGCGGACGCTGGCGCTGCCCGCGTTCGTCATGCCGGGTCAGGCGCTGCGTACGCTCACGCTGTCGCTCGGTTACGGGCGGACGGCGGCCGGGCACGTCGGCGACGGTACCGGCTTTAACACGTACACGCTGCGCACGACCGACGCGCTACATGTGGCCACGGGCGTGACGGTCAAAGTCGCGGGCGGTCGCTGCAAGCTGGCGGTCACGCAGGATCATCACGCGATTCGCTCCGCGCTCGGCGAGCGCGAGAAGGCCGCCCGCTCGGCCGTGCTGGTCCGCGAAGCAACTTTGGGGCACTACCTCGCGCACCCGGACTTCGCTGCCCACTTGGACCATCATCCGCCGCTGATTTCGCTGTGGCGGGAACACGACTACCGCGAGGGGCACCGCTGGGGCATGGTGATCGACCTGAACGCCTGCATCGGCTGCGGCACATGCGTTATCGCCTGCCAAGCGGAGAACAACGTCCCCGTCGTCGGGAAGGACGAAGTGGACCGCGGGCGCGAGATGCACTGGCTGCGCGTGGACCGCTACTTCCGCGGTGACCCCTCCAGCCCGCGCGTCGTGCACCAGCCGCTGACCTGCCATCATTGCGAGAACGCCCCTTGCGAGCAGGTCTGCCCGGTGGCCGCCACCGTCCACAGCGCCGAAGGGCTCAACGACATGGTGTACAACCGCTGCATCGGCACCCGCTATTGCAGCAACAACTGCCCGTTCAAGGTGCGGCGGTTCAACTGGTTCAACAACCACAAGGGTCTGCAAGAGGTGGAGGAACTGGCGTTCAATCCCGAGGTGACGGTGCGCGGCCGGGGGGTTATGGAGAAGTGCACGTTCTGCGTGCAGCGGATCAGCGCGGTGAAGATCGCCGCCGGCAACGACCGGCGTCCGATCCGCGACGGCGAGGTCGTGCCGGCCTGCGCGCAAGCCTGCCCGACCAGCGCGATCCACTTCGGCGATCTGAACGATCCGACCAGCCGGGTGGCGCGCTTGCAGGCGCACGATCGTGGGTACGTGCTGCTGGCGGAACTGAACATCAAGCCGCGGACGAAGTACCTGGCGAGGTTGACCAACCCCGCGGCCGAGGCGAGAACTGCAACGTAGGCGGGTGCCCCAGGTCCTCCGGACCTCGGGGACTGACGATGGGTGCCCCAGGTCCTGTGGACCTGGGGAACTGACGACGGGTGGCCCAGGTCCTGTGGACCTGGGGGAGTGATGATGGCTGGGCACGCCGAGCGCCTTCGCCGGGTGGCACGCCCAAGCCGAAGGCGCCCGCATGCTGTGCCGGCAGCCACCTGCTCGTGCGGGACGGGGCCTGGCGGCGCGGCGCTTGGCGATGCCACCCCATTCCGCGAGGCGGAGAACCGGCCCGGGCAATGACGACGGTACTGCTTGACAACACGATCGAAGACCCGACGACCCGAGCGCCGCTGGTACTCGGCCGGCACGACTTCGCGTCAGTGACGGAGACGGTCTGCCGGGTGACGGAGCGGCCGCGTCCGCCCCGGGCGTGGTACGTCGCCTTCGCCTGCGCGCTGAGCGGGGTGGGCGTGCTGGTCGTGATGGTGGGCTACCTGATCCTCACCGGCGTGGGCGTTTGGGGCGTGAACAACCCGGTCGGCTGGGGCTGGGCGATCATCAACTTCGTGTTCTGGGTGGGCATCGGGCACGCGGGGACGCTGATCTCGGCGATCCTGTTCCTGTTCCGGCAGAAGTGGCGGACGAGCATCAATCGCTTCGCCGAAGCGATGACGATCTTCGCGGTGATCTGCGCCGGGTTGTTCCCCGCGATCCACGTGGGCCGGGCTTGGCTGGCGTACTGGATGGCCCCCTATCCCAACCAGATGCAGATGTGGCCCAACTTCCGCAGCCCGCTGCTGTGGGACGTCTTTGCCGTCAGCACCTATGCGCTGGTCTCGCTGATGTTCTGGTACATGGGCATGATCCCGGACTTAGCGACGCTGCGCGACCGGGCCGTCACACGGGTACGCCAGATCATCTACGGCCTGCTGGCGCTGGGTTGGCGCGGCTCGAACCGCCAGTGGCTGCGTTACGAGCGGGCGTACCTGCTCTTGGCGGCCCTCGCGACACCGCTGGTGCTCAGCGTGCACTCGGTGGTGAGCTTCGACTTCGCGGTCGCGCAGCTTCCCGGCTGGCACACGACGATCTTCCCGCCGTACTTCGTGGCCGGGGCGATCTTCTCCGGGTTTGCCATGGTGCTCACGCTGGTGATCCCCGCGCGGCAGTGGTTCGGGCTGAAGGACATCGTTACGCCGCGGCACCTGGAGAACGTCGCCAAGATCATCCTGGTGACCGGCTCGATGGTCGGCTACGCCTACGGCATCGAGTTCTTCATCGCGTGGTACGGCGGCAACGCCGCGGAGTTGTATGCGTTCGTCAGCCGGGCGCTAGGTCCCTATGCCTGGGCGTACTGGATCATGGTGAGCTGCAACGTGCTGGCGCCGCAGCTTTTCTGGTTCAAGGCGTGCCGCACCCACGTCTGGGCGATGTTTGCCGTCGGCGTGGTGGTCAACATCGGCATGTGGTTCGAGCGGTTCGTCATCACGGTGACCTCGCTCAGCCAGGACTTCCTGCCTTCGAGCTGGGGATACTACTCCCCCACCTGGGTGGACGTACTGACCTTCGTGGGCAGCTTCGGGCTGTTCTTCACGCTGTTTCTGCTGTTTGTGCGTTACCTGCCGATGGTGGCGATGGCCGAGGTCAAGAGCGTGATGCCGCAGGCGTTGGCGGCCCACGGCCCGCACCGGCCGCTGGGCGACTACTGGGGCGACATGCCGCGGCAGCATGAACCGGGCAGGCATGGGGAGCAGCAAACGTGATTCGAGCGGACTCGCCATCCCAGGCCGCCACGCCCACCGCCACACCGCGGCTGTGGGGGTATGTCGCGCGGTTCGACTCAGTCGAGGCGCTGCTGACGGCCGCCGAGCGCATGCGCGACGCGGGCTTCACGCATTGGGACGCGCATACGCCGTTCCCCGTCCACGGGCTCAACGACGCCATGGGGCTGAAGCCGACGCGCCTGCCGTGGCTGGTGTTCGGAGCCGGGGTCGCGGGGGCGACCCTCGGCATCGCCCTGCAATGGTGGACCAACGCCTTTGACTACCGGTTCATCATCAGCGGCAAGCCGTTCTGGTCGCTGCCGGCCAATATCCCCGTTGCGTTTGAGTTGACGATCCTGTTCAGCGCTCTGGCGGCGTTTCTCGGCATGCTGGTGTTCAACGACCTGCCGCGGTGGTACCACGCGCTGTTCACGAACCGGGCGTTTCGGCGGGCGACGGCTGACGCGTTCTTCATCAGTATCGAGGCGGACGACCCGCGGTTTGATGCCCGACATACCCGGGCGCTCCTGGAGGAACTGGGCGGCACCGGCGTGGAGGCCGTGTTGGAGGAGTGAGGAACGTGCCGATCCGACGGTGGTATCTGTACGCAGCGCTCATCGTGGCCGCCCTCGCCACGGTGCCGCCCGCCCTGATCGCGCGGGCGCGGACCGTCCGCTCGCCCCACCCGCGGGTCCACCTCATCCAGGACATGGACGCGCAGCCGAAACTCAAGACGCAGAAGACCAGCACGTTCTTCGCCGACGGACGCGGCCTGCGACCGCCCGTGGTGGGGACCGTCGCGCGGGGCGAACTGCACGCGGACGACCACCTTCACCGCGGCAAGCAGGCGGACCAATGGGCCACGACGTTCCCGACGCAGTTGACCCTACCGTTGTTGCAGCGGGGGCGAGAGCGGTTCGACGTCTTCTGCGCCCCGTGTCACGGGTTGGACGGCGACGGGCACGGGGTGGTGGCGGTCCGGGCCGCCCGGTTGCAGGAAATCACGTGGGTCGCGCCGGCCTCGCTCCATGAGCCAAAGGTGCGCGAGCAGCCGGTCGGTCAGATCTTCGGTACGATCACCGACGGGCTGCGTACCATGCCGAGCTACGCGGCCCAGGTTCCGGTGGCAGACCGATGGGCCATCCTCGCGTACGTGCGGGCGTTGCAGCGCAGCCAGAACGCGACCCTGGAGGACGTGCCGCCGGAGGCAAGGGACGAACTTGAGCGGGCGCTACGGCGGGTAGAGGGCGCCCCGTTGGACGCGGCGCCGACCGAGCCGGCGCCGCGGCACGCAGGAGATGCCGACCATTGAGGCAGACGGTGGACACCTCGGCTGAGAATCGCCGGATTCTCGCCTTCGCACCGCGGCTGGTGCGCGGGGCACGGCTCGTCGGTCTGGCCGCCCTGGGCTTCAGCGTGCTGCTGGCCCTGTGGCTGCGCGACGGGTGGGCGACCTTTTTCCAGGCGTACCTGGTGAACTTCTGCTACTTCCTGAGCCTGGGGCTCGGGGCGTTGTTCTTCGTCATCCTCCAGCATTTGACGCGGGCGGGCTGGAGCGTCGTGGTGCGCCGGCTGGCGGAGGGACTGGCCGGGACGCTGCCGGTGCTGGCCCTGCTGGCCGTGCTCGTGCTGGTCGGCATGGGCGAGCTGTACCCGTGGGCGACCGGACACGCGCCGGCCGATGACCACCTGCTGCTGGGCAAACAGGCATACCTCAACCCGTTCTTCTTCGCGGTACGGATGGTCCTTTACTTCGCCGTCTGGGCGGGCCTGTCGCAGTACTTCCTGCGCACCTCCGTCCGCCAGGATGAGACCGGCGACCCGCGTCTCACGTTGCACATGCAGTGGGCGAGCGCCCCGGCCATGCTGCTGTTCGCCGTGACGGTCACGTTCGCCTCGTTCGACCTGCTGATGTCGCTGGAGCCGCACTGGTACAGCACGATCTTCGGCGTCTACTTCTTCGCGGGCGGCGTGCTCGGTTTCCTCGCCCTGCTGGTGGTCGTCGTGTGGGGGCTCCAGCGATCGGGGCGGATCACCGCGTCGGTCACGCCCGAGCACTACCACGACCTCGGCAAGCTCCTGCTGGGGTTCACCGTCTTCTGGGCGTACATCGCTTTCTCCCAGTACATGCTTATCTGGTACGCGAACATCCCGGAAGAGACGACGTGGTATCTGGTCCGCCAGGAGGGCATCTGGCTTTGGGTGAGTGTGGGTCTGCTGGCCGGGCACTTCCTGCTGCCGTTCCTGCTGCTGCTCTCGCGCTATCCCAAGCGTCGCCAGGGGCTGCTGGTGCTCATCGCCGGGTGGCTGCTGCTGATGCATTGGGTGGATCTGTTCTGGTTGACGATGCCCGGCCGGCGTTCGGGGAGCTGGCCGCTGCACGTGCTGGATGTGACGTGTTTCGTGGCAAGCGGAGCGCTCTGGGTGTCCGCCGCCGCGCACCGTCTGCGCCGCGTATCGCTGGTCCCGCAGCGCGACCCGCGTCTGCTGGAGTCACTGACTTTCGAGAACGTGTGATGCCGTCCCGCATGCGTCCGACAGCAAGAATCGACGTGGCCGCAGTGATCGTGGTCAGCGTGGTGGCCGGCCTGCTGTCCTTGTCGGTCATGCTCATGGTGCAGACCCACGCCCCGCATGGCCTGCCCGCCCCTCAGACGGTCGACATGCGTCTGCGCGAGCGTGCGGAACGCACACGTCTACAGGCGGCCCAGCACGCCGTGCTGAGCACCTACCGCGTGCTCGACGCGGGCACGGGCAGCGTGGCCATCCCCATCGAGCGGGCAACGGAACTCGTCGTTGCCGAACGGCCCGAAGTGCCGCAACCCAAGCCGCCTCGGCCACCCAGGCCGCAGTAGTACCCCCCCACCGTGCCGCCGCGCCTCCCCCTGCCGGGCGGCCCGCCGCGGGTTCCTTTCCAGCCGACGCGCGCAGCCCGATCCGGGACGGCACATTCACCCACCACTCGTCCGTTGCCATGAGCGTCCCTGTCCCCGCAATCGGTACCAAGGGCGGTCGTCCACCCCGGCCATGCCGCCTACGCCGACCGCATTTCCGCAGGTGCGTCCGATAACCGCACGCAGACAGCAACTACCAGCACTGAGAAATGGGGTTGACATGGAGGGACCCTTCCGATAAACTCGGGCAACTGTGTTATGGGAGGTTAGGATGTTTACGGACCATCCGCTACGTAAGCATGGGCAGCAAGGCGCGTGCATAGCAGCAAATCGGCGATTAGAGGCGTGTATTACCGGCTTGCTTCGTATCGCCCCCGACGAATCGGCGTCAGAAAATGAGCAAATGGGATATTAGCGGAAGTCACTGCAATTGAACATCGCAGGACTCATAACCGCTTCGGAGCGATCGGAAAGAAACGCGGCCTGGTGGCCGCACACCGTCGGAAGAACCAGAACGACAATGAGGCTTCCGTAGGTCAGGACCAGCACAAGGGAGAGAAGGAGAAACCGCAATGACACGCAATGACAGTCTGAAGATGGTCGCGTTCGCCCTTGGCATCGGGGTGTTCGCGGCTGGGCCGGCCCTGGCACTGGATCGGGTCAGCGCCAGCGAGAAAGGCAGCTTGCTCGTGTACCCGAAGGTCGAGATTCGGTGGAACGCCGCCGGCAACGTCATCCAGGATACCTACCTGGACCTGACGAACGACTACGCCGGCGCGGTGGCCGTCCAGTTGTACTTCGTCAACGGGGACGGCCCGCTGGCGGCGAACGGCACCGAGCGGGCCCATCCGGGCTACAACTGGGTGGACAACATGATCATGCTGACCGGCAATGAGCCCACCTTCTGGTCGGCCCTCACGGGGTTCGAGAAGGGCGTCTCGCCGTTCACCGTGCTCGACCCCAGCGCCAATCCGCTGGCGCAGGGCCGCCCGGCCAACGACGGCACGGGTGAGCGCGTCTTGCGCGGGTTCGTGCTGGCGTGGGCGGTCAACGCGGCCGGCGAGGAGATTCGCTGGAACCACCTCAAGGGCGACACGCTCATTGTCAACTACGACGGGACGGCCGCCTGGGAGCACAACGCCTGGGCGTTCTCCGCGACGGAGGCGGTGGCACACGGCGCGGTCACGGGCACTCCCGGCGTCCTGAACCTGGACGGCGTCGAGTACGACCGTTGCTTCGACCTGCTCTACCTGGACTTCTACGCCACGGGTTCGACGGCTTTCAGCAACAGCGGGCGGTTCGTGGTCGTGGACACCGACCTGACCCTGCTGCTCATGCAGATCGACCTGCGGCAGGACACCATGGGACCCTACCCCACCAAGGCGAAGTTTGATATCTGGAACCAGAACGAGGTGAAGTTCTCGGGCACCGAGCGCTGCATCACCTTCTGGGACCAGGAACTGGTGGGCAACTACGCGGTGCCCAACCACTTCCTGCGGACCCACTTGCAGACCAACAAAGGCAAGGCACGCATTGACGGCATGGCCAGCAGCGTTTGTCCGCTGAGCATCAACGTACCGTTGCTGGGCGTGGCGGCCAAGATGCTGGACTTCGATGCCGGCGCGGACTTCGCCATGGCCGGCATGAACCTGGTCGGCATGGGGTACCAGAACGGCTGCATCAAGGCGGATGTGCTAGGCGGTCCGCCGCCGGAGCTGCCGGTGATGGGCGCCACGATCGACGCAGTCCCGGTTCCGTCGGGTGCGCGGCTCGGGCGCTAGGGGCGGAAAAGCAGGCGTGTGGCGGGGGTCTGGCCCTGCCGACGGTGGCGGTATCCGTTTGCCCCGGGGTGTCGGTCCGAAGTTGCGGGACCGACACCCCGTGCCCATGCGCGGAGGACACGGTCGCCGTCCAGGAGCAGGCGAGGCCCCGCAGCACGTCCAGGAGGTAGCGTCGGCCCCCCGCGGTTAACGTAAGCACGCCCACAACCCCCGGTTGCCGGGGCTCTGGGTCTAAATGAGTGCGCGCGAACACGCGTTAGCGGCGGTAAGATCCGCTCGCTCCCCGACGGTCGCAGTTGCGCTCAGCAGAGCCGAATCACGCACCGTGACCCACCAACCCGATAAAGAACGCCTCGTCAGCGACGATGCCCTCGACGATCCGCACGTCAGAGGCGTCCTATTTCCGGCGCTGGGGCCGACGTTACCCCAACAAGCCGCCGGCGACCGGCAAGCGGCACGCCAGTTGCTCCTGCGCCCATTCGCAGGCGTCGAACTGCAGGCTGAAGGGGCGGGCTTGGGGGTAGATGTGGGCGCGGGCGGTCCGCCGGGACCGAGCCTTGCACGGCCACTTGGACCGGGCCCGCGACATGGACGTCGCGGACTTCGCGGTGTGCAACGGCTGTCTCGCGGGTCCGCAGGTGCTGCCCGCGCACTTGCAGACGAACAAGGGTACGGCGCAGATCGACGGCATAGCGGGCCCGGCCGCGTGCGGGTCGGCCAGCGTGAACGTTCCGCTGCTCGGCGTGGTGGCCAAGACGCTCGACTTCAACGCCGGCGCGAACTTCGCCACCGCGGGTGAGAACGTGGCCGGCATGGGCTATCAGGTGGACTCGATTCAGGCCGACGTACGGGGCGAGCCGCCGCCGGAACTGCCCGGACCGGCGACGCCGGTGCAGGCGATTCCGGTTTCCGATACGGGCGGGTTGCGCTAGCTGCAGAGGCCGGAACCGGCCTGACCTCACCAGTTGGAATCCAAGCGGGGCGACGCCGACGCCCGTGCGGGGTCGGCGCCGCCCCGTGTTTGCAGCAGGCCGGGGCCGCATGGGCGCTTCTGTGGCGGGCCCGCCCGCGCCGGCCCTTGATTCCGTCCCGCCGGTTGTGATACGGTGGCTGGCTCCGGTCTTGGGAATCGGTCTTGCCCCGTGCCGGTGGCGGCGGGGAGTTTAGAAGGAGGGTGTGATGAGTCTGATCGTACGACTCCTGTCGACGGGACGATGCGGTTGGCTGGCGAGCGTGGTCGTGCTGAGCGCCGCAGGCCTTGCGGTGGCGGCCGAGCCCATCATTATCGGCCACACCTGCACGAACCTGGACCAAGTGCCGCCGTACTGGATCGCACAGGCCAAGAACCTCATCCGCCTCAGCTACGGCCACACGTCGCACGGCAGCCAGATCGTGACCGGGATTACCACGCTCAACAACGTGCTGGGCTGCTCGTGCAGTTCGTGCAGCAGCCCCGGTTGCCCCACCTGCACGTATGGTTTCTGTGACGACTACTACTTCTACAAGTACGGCGGCAGCAACCCTGTCGCCCCGCCGGGCGTGCTTTCCTTCTGGGACTACAAGCCGGAAGGTGCCAGCGACCTGGGCAACCCCAACCGCACCCAGTGGGAGGTGGCCACCCGGGCCATGCTTCAGGATCCGCGGTATGTGAACCGCAACCTGGTGATGTGGTCCTGGTGCGGGCAGGCGGACACGACGCCGGAGAACATCCAGCTTTATCTCAACCTGATGCGAGGGCTGGAAATCAGCTACCCGAACGTAACCTTTGTCTACATGACGGGGCACCTGAACGGCTCGGGCGTAGAGGGCAACCTGAATCAGCGCAACAACCAGATCCGCGCCCACTGCCTCGCGTACAACTGTGTGCTCTTCGACTTCGCCGACATCGAGAGTTACGACCCGGATGGTAACTACTTCCTGCCGCTCTACGCCGACGACGGCTGCAACTACAGCGGTGGCAACTGGGCAACCCAGTGGTGCGCCGCGCATCCCGGCAGCGACCTGTGCGCCAGTTGCTCGTGCGCCCATTCGCAGCCGTTGAACTGCAATCTGAAGGGGCGGGCTTTCTGGTGGATGATGGCGCGGGTGGCCGGCTGGGACGGCACTGCGCACGGTGACTTCGACCAGGACCTGGACGTGGATTCCGCGGATTTCGCGCTGTTCAGCGCCTGCCTCGCCGGTCCGCAGGTGCCGCCCGCACCTGCGCAGTCGCCGCCGACCGTCGAGCAGTGCCTGACGGTGTTTGACACCAACGCGGATGGTGACGTGGACCTCGCCGACTTCCGTGCGTTCCAGGCGGCATTCACGGGGTCCGCAGGCTGATACCGGCGCGACGCCCGCATCCTGGTAACACCGGCCTGTCTCGGCCGGTACAGGAAACGCAAGCTGTCCGCCACCATGCTGCACTGCATCCAACACCCGCGTCCCGCACGCGGCAGGGTGCATCCCTGAATGCGCCGACAACGTCTCGCCGACACCCCGGAGCGCAGGCAGGCAGGCGGGTACGCCACGCCCGGAGGACAGGGGGACCGGCTCGCTGGGAACAGATCTGGCCGTTGGGGCTCAGGAAGCGACCGCAGGCCCGCTGCACCGCGAGCTAGGTCCGAGAAGTGACGGCGCCACAGGCGGCGTGGTACGCCGGCGGGACACACGCCCCTGCGGCGCGGCCGGGCGGGTTAAATGGGAATTGTCAGGCAACACGCCGGTTCGCCGTGCGTTTGTCCAGGTAGGTGAGGTGCCCGCGGTCACGTGCGGCGTGGCCGGGGGGTACGTGGCCGCACGGGAGGGACCGCGTGTGTCCGTTGTGATGCAACGCTTCTGCTCCCCTGCCGATGTCAACCGGGTGCCCACGACGCTGCCGGGGATGGCCGGCGTCGGGCGGGTCAGCGAAGGGACGCGAGGGGGCGTTGTGGCTATGCTTGCCGGCGGGGCGCGAGTCGCCCGGGGCCGGGTCGCGTTGTAGCCGGCGTGCCGATCGGGTCGCTGGTTGGCAAGGCAGGAGTGGAGTGGCACGCCCGGCAGCGGAGGATCAGATGCGCCGCCTCGTGCTGTTGCTGGCCGTTGTCGCGGTACCGGTGGCGGTGCCGGCTGGAGAGTCGCCACCGGTGCTGCCGTACGAGGCGGCGGGGCAGTTTGTACCCACCGGTCCGATCGACGAGTGCGTGCTGGCCGACTTGCGCGCGCACGGCATCACGCCGGCGCCTCTCTGCTCGGACGCCGTTTTCGTGCGGCGCGTGTACCTCGACGTCATCGGCACGCTGCCGACGGCCGCGGAAGTGGGCACGTTTCTCGCGGATGAGCATCCGGACAAGCGCGCGGTGCTGATTGATGCGCTGCTGGAACGCGACGAGTTTGCGGACTACTGGGCGCTGAAGTGGTGCGACGTGCTGCGTGTGAAGTCGGAGTTCCCCATCAACCTCTGGCCGAACGCGGCGCAGGCTTATCACCATTGGGTGCGCGAGGCGTTGGCGAGCAACCTGCCGTACGACGCGTTCGTACGCGAGGTGCTCACGTCGTCGGGCAGCAACTTCCGCGTGCCGCCCGTGAATTTCTACCGGGCGGGGCAGGGGCACGAGCCGGAGACGCTCGCGCGGGCGGTGGCGCTGACGTTCATGGGAACGCGGCTGGAACACTGGCCCGAGGAACAGCGCCGCAACCTGGCGGCGTTCTTCTCGCGGGTTGGGTTCAAGGCCACGGCGGAGTGGAAGGAGGAGATCGTCTATCTCGACCCGGCGGCCGCGAAGCCGTTGGATGCGACGTTTCCCGACGGGCGGTGCCTGCGCGTGCCCGTCGGACAGGATCCGCGGCAGGCGTTCGCCGATTGGTTGATCAGCGCGGACAACGAGTGGTTCACGCGCTGCATTGCGAACCGCGTGTGGGCGTGGCTCATGGGACGCGGGATCGTCGACGAGCCGGACGACGTCCGCGCGGACAACCCGCCGGCGAATCCGGCGTTGCTGGCGTCACTTCAGGCGGAGCTGGTACGTTCCGGGTACGACCTGCGGCAGCTCTATCGCGTGATTCTGAACTCGCGGACGTATCAGCAATCGTCGATTCCGCGCGGCGACGTGGCCGAGGCGGAGGCGCACTTCGCGGTGTATCTCCTGCGGCGGCTCGACGCCGAGGTGCTGATCGACGCGATCAACGGCATCTGCGGCACGCACGAGGAGTACACGAGCGCGGTCCCCGAGCCCTTCACGCACATTCCCAAGGAGAAGCGCACGATTGCGCTCGCGGACGGCAGCATCTCGAGTGCGTTCCTGGAGCTGTTCGGGCGGCCCGCCCGCGACACGGGGCTGATGGCGGAGCGCAACAACCGCGTGACCGACGGGCAGCGGCTGCACCTGCTCAACTCGAGCCACATTCAGAAGAAGATCCAGGAAGGCCCGGCATTACAGGACCTGCTGCGGTCGGCACGGCGCGACCGGCGACAACTTGTCAGCACGCTCTACCTGACCATTCTGTCGCGTCACCCGACGCCGGAGGAGGAGCGGGCGGCAGTGAGCTACCTGCGGTCCGCGCAGGCGCCACGCCAGGCTGCCCATGATCTCGTCTGGGCGTTGTTCAACAGCCGGGAGTTCCAGTTTCGCCACTAGGCGGGCGCTTTGGGCAGAGGATGCCACCATGGTCCAGGAACGCAACAAGCACGGCATCTCCCGCCGCGAGGTGATCAAGCTCAGCCTCGCGCAGGCAGCCGGGCTGGCCCTGCTGCGCCGGACCGGGGGCGCGGCCGCGGCCGACGCACCGAAGCCTACGCCGCACGCGAAGTCCGTGATCCAGATCTGGATGTGGGGCGGCCCGGCCCACCTCGATACGTTCGATCCGAAGCCGGACGCGGGATACGACTACTGCGGCCCGCTCGACCGACCCATCACCACCAACGTCGCCGGCGTCCAGATCGGTCAACTGTTGCCGCTGCTCGCGCAGCAGGCCGACAAGTACGCGATCATTCGGAGCATGACCCACGGCGTCAATGCCCACGAGACCGCCTCATACCTCATGCAGACCGGGCGCGCCCCGGACCGGCTCGTGTTTCCGTGCGTCGGCGCGGTCGTGTCGCGGTTCAAAGGCTACGACGGCGGGTATACGGGCGTGGTGCCGCCGTACATTGTCCTGACCGAGCTGCAGGGGCGCTTCTCCGAAGCCGGCTTCCTCGGCCAGCGGTACAAGCCCTTCGCCACGGGCGGCGATCCGAATGCCGCCCGCTTCGCGGTCGAGGGCATCGTCGCCCAGGGCATCACCGACGAGCGCCAGCTTCGCCGGCGCGACCTCCTGCACGCGCTCGACTCGCTGGGGCGGGTGCTGGCCGGCAACGACCAGTTCGCCGAGTTCGACCGCTGCGAAGAGAACGCCTACAACCTGATGTTCGGCGAGACGCGTACGCTGTTTGATCTCTCGAACGAGAAGGACGACGTGCGTGAGCGGTACGGCCGCAACACGTTCGGCCAATCGTGCCTGATGGCACGCCGCCTCGTTGAGGCCGGCGTCCCCTACGTGACCATCAACTACCGGGGCTGGGACACGCACAAGCAGCACTTCCAGACGATGCAGCGCCGCCTGCCCGAGCTCGATCGCGGCATGGCGACGCTCCTTGCGGACCTGGCCGACCGCGGACTGCTCGACAGCACGATCGTCTGGTGGGGCGGCGAATTCGGCCGCACGCCGCGCGTGCAGTGGGAACCCCCCTGGAACGGCGGACGCGGGCACTACGGCAACTGCTTCAGTTGCGTGGTGGCGGGCGGCGGTTTCCGGGGCGGTACCGTCGTCGGCGCGTCGGACAAGTACGGCGCCGCCGTTGCCGAGCGCCCGGTGTATCCACGCGACCTCATCGGCAGCATCTATGAGCTGCTCGGCATCGACCCGGAAGGGCCGCTGCCCAACGATCGCGGCCTTGAGGTGCGGCTGCTGCCCACCGACGCCGAAGCCGGCGCCGGCGGCGGGCGCCTCCGGGAGATCATGTCGTCATGAACGTGGCACGCCTCACAGCGTGGCTCGTGCTTGCCGGGTGCGCGGTGCAGGTCTGGGGACAGGCCGTGCGGCCCGATCCGCAGATCGGCTTCCTCTACCCGGCCGGCGGCAAGCGCGGCACGACGTTCCACGTGATTGTCGGCGGCCAGTTCCTGCGCGGCGCATCCGGCGCGTACGTCTCCGGTGGGAGCGTCACCGCGAAAGTGATCGGGAGCTACAAGCCGCTGGGCGGAATCGGTGCCGAAGAGCGTGCCGCGCTGGCGGACCGCTTGCGCGAGGTCCTGCAGGAGCGCTGGGACGAGTTGGCGGCCGACGGCAAGGTCAGCGGTTCGTTGCCGATGCAGGCACTCGCGGGGATCGGTCCGCGACGCGCGGAGACGCCCAAGCCGGACGCGGCGCCGGACGCGGCGCCGGACCCGGCGGTGGAAATACCCGAGCACGCGCTGCTGCATGACCTGGAACACCAGTCGCTGCGCGCGCTGTTGCACAACGCGCAGACGCTGCGCGAGATCATGCGCGACCAGGGGAACCAGCAGCAACTGGCGGCCACCGTGCTCCTTGAGGTTACGATCGCGCCCGACGCCCAGCCGGGGAACCGCGAGCTGCGCGTGCTCGCGCAGGCAGGGCTCACGAACCCGGTGTGTTTCCAGGTGGGCGTGTTGGCCGAGGCCCGCGAGCAGGAAGTGCCGGAGCGCGTCGTGACTTTGCTGCCGACGGATCCCCCGCTCGCCTTGCCCGTGACGATCAACGGCCAGATCATGGCCGGCGACGTCGACCGCTTCCGCTTCTGCGCGACGCAGGGGCAGCACGTGGTCATCGCAACGCACGCGCGCGAGCTGATTCCGTACCTGGCTGACGCCGTGCCCGGCTGGTTCCAGGCGACGCTGACGCTCTATGACGCGAATGGGGCCGAGCTTGCGTTCGCCGACGACTACGAGTTCAGCCCCGATCCCGTGCTGTACTACGAAGTGCCGGCGGACGGCGAATACGAGCTGGAAATCCGCGACGCGCTCTATCGGGGACGTCAGGACTTCGTCTATCGCATCGACCTGGGCGAATGCCCCTTCATCACGTCGATGTTCCCGCTGGGCTGCCGTGTCGGGGAGCAGCGCCACGTCGCCGTGGACGGGTGGAACCTGTCGTCCGACCGCCTCCGTCTGGATGCGCGCGAACTTCGGGCCGGCGCTGTACGTGAAACGCGGTTGGGAAGCGGAACGGAGACGTCGAACATCGTCGCGTACGCAGTCGACGCCCTCGCCGCGAGCCCTGAGAAGGAGAGCAACGATACGCTGGAGACCGCCCAGGCGATCCGCACGCCGCGCATCATCGACGGCCGCATCGGCGCGCCGGGCGACCTCGATCTGTACTCGTTTAAGGGCGAGTCGGACGAGGAGGTCGTGGTCGAAGTCATCGCCCGCCGGGTGCGGTCACCGCTCGATGCGCTCGTGCGACTGCTCGACGCGAGCGGCAACGTGGTGGCGTGGAACGACGATTACGAGCACAAGGACGGCTTCTTGCACACGAGTTCCGGCTTGCTGACGCACGCCGCGGATTCATACCTGCGCACCCGCCTGCCGGCCGCGGGCACCTACTGCGTCCAGGTCAGCGATGCGCAGGCCCGCGGCGGCAAGGGCTTTGCTTACCGCCTCCGCGTCGGAGCGCCACGGCCGGACTTCGAGGTCCGGTGCACGCCGGCAAGTCTCACGGTGCGCGGCGGGTTGTCGGTGCCGCTGCGCGTCTATGCGCTCCGCAAGGACGGCTTTGCCGGCGCGATCGACGTGGCGCCGAAAGGTGCGCCGCCCGGGGTCACGCTCAGCGGGGCGCGCATTCCCGCGGGCCGCGAAAGTGTGCGGATGACCCTGAGTGTGGATAGGGCGAAGGTCAACGAGCCGTTCTCACTCGCGCTCGAGGGCCACGCGGAGATCGACGGCAAGACCGTTACGCGGCCCGTTACACCCGCCGAAGATCGGATGCAGGCGTTCCTGTACCGGCACCTGGCGCCGGCGGACGAATTGCTGGTCGCGGTGCTGAACGCGCGGCGTTCGGGCGCAGCGCTGCGCTTCGTTGAGTCAGAGCCGGTGCGCCTGCCCCTCGGTGGCAGCGCGACGGTGCACGTGCGCGTGCCACGGAGCGCACGCTTGCCGGACATCACGCTGCAGCTCCGCGAGCCGCCTCCGGGGATCACGCTGGCGAAAGTCGAATCGGGGGCCGAGGGCCTCGTGGTGGAACTGCACGCCGACGCGGAGGGCACGAACGTGGGCTTCGCGGACAACCTGATCGTCGAAGTGCTCACGGACGGAGGAGGCCGGGGTCAGGGAGATGCCTCCGCCGGCCAGAAGCAACGCATCGCGGTCGGCGTCCTGCCGGCCCTCCCCATCGAGATCGTATCGCCCTGAGTGGCAGCCTCCCGTCAACCGCCGGCATCGGGCAGTTCGTGGCCGCGTGCCGCGACGTGCCCAGCTCGTGGCGCTTTGCCTGCTGCCGCGGCGCGCGCGCCACCAGCTCCCCGGGACAGAGCGCTCGACCGAATAAGACCACGCAGATGGGAAACTCGGAGGGTGGCATGCCCAAGCCGCAGGCGCCGGCATGCTGTTACGGAGAGTAGCGTCGGGTACCCGACAAATCATGGCGGCGCTGCGCTTGGCCATGCCACCCCGGCGTCACTGTCGTTTCCCTGCGGTGTGAAGCTGTTTAGCGCCGGACCAGTGCGCGAATGACGTCGCACCCGGCGCGCAGCTTGTGGTCGGGGGCGGCGTAGCTGAGACGGAAGTGCGTGTTGCGCCGGCTGAAGGCGTCACCTGGGATGATGAGCAGATTGCGGGCAATCGCCTGCTCCACGAAGACGGTGGCGTCCGTGAAACCGGCCGGAATCTGCGGAAACAGGTAGAAACCTCCGCCCGGACGCATGAACTCCACCACGCCGTCTAACTCGGCGCAGACCAAGTCTCGCTTGGCACGATACTCATCGGCCTTGCCGGACATGTCCGTATGGAGAGCGGCCACGCAGGCATGCTGCGCGGGCTGCGGCGCGCACACGAACGTGTACTGCTGGAGCTTCGCCATCTGCACGATCAGAGGCTCGGGCCCGGCCGCGAAGCCCATGCGCCAGCCGGTCATGCCGTAGGTCTTCCCGAAACCGCGCAACAGGAGCGCATTCTGGGGCGCGAAGCGGACCGGACTGCAATGCGGCCCGTCATAGCAGAGCAGACTGTAAATCTCGTCGCTGATGAGCAGCAGGCCGCGCTCCTGCGCGAGCTGTGCCAGGGCCCGCAGGTCCTGCTCGCGGTAGACCATTCCGGTGGGGTTGGCCGGCGAGCAGACGATGATAGCCCTGGTGCGCGGGGTAACAGCGGCCGCGAACCGCTCCGGATGCAGTTGCAGGTCCGGGTACAGATCCACCAGCACCGGCTTGCCACCGGCTAACTGCACGAGATACGGATACGACACGAAGTACGGGTCGGGGACAAGAACCTCGTCGCCCGGATTCAGACAGGCCAGCAGCCCCAGCAGCAACCCGCCGGAGACGCCGGAAGTCACGAACACGTCCATGTCGGCGTCGAACTCGGCCCGCAGCCGCGCCTGGAGCGCCTCGCGCAGTGGAGCAATGCCGCGCGTAACCGTGTAGCCGTTCTTGTTGTCGCGCACCGCCCGGATCATCGCCTCCTTGACCGTATCGGGGACGGCGAAGTCAGGCTGCCCGATGGACAAGTCGATGGGGTCCTTGAGCGTGGCCCCCAGATCGAACACTCGCCGGATGCCGGACGACCCAATCGACTTGACCCGCTCGGCAATGAACTGTTCGGGGTTCATCGTCCCTTCCTTCCGGCTGCCAAGACCACGCGCGTTGGAGCAACTCAATCTGCCGTCCGGCGGCGAACACACCACACCCGACGACCGGCAGGCAAACCCACAGCGGGGACGTCGGGAACGGCGACCGGAGCTAAGCGCGGACTACGCCTTGGGCTCTTCGCCTGCCTCGGGGGCCTTCTTCTCCTTGACCTTCTTGCCCACGGCGGCCTTGCGATGGGCAACCTTCGGCAGGCCGAGAGGGGACGTCCCCTCCTGCCAACGCTCCAGCTCTTTTAGCCGCTCGATACGTTCGGCCCGCGAGAGCACATTGCGGTGACGTTCGAGCGAACTCCTCGACTTCAAGGACGGATCCAGTGACATCAGAACGACTCCTTACATCACTCCGCCGCCCGGATGGCGCTCCCCGGCTGCGGAGGCTCCAGACGAACCAACTTGTCCAAAGCGCATCGGGCGGTCGGGAAAACACACCATCAAGCGGCGTGCCGTCAACCCTCCTGCCCGGTATAGGTCATCAGATACCCCTGCAGGCCGTACCGACCGCCGGCGGCCCGGTAGGCATCTCCCAGGGCGCGAACACGCTGCCAAAGCTGCTCCGAGGCTGCCTTCTGAGCCGCATCCTTGCGGTTAAACCCTTCTGTGGTAAGCACTTGGAGCGCACCCGAACGCTGCCGCAGCAGCACCGTATCCACCCCCTGGGCTTTCAGGAACTCCTGGGCATGAGCAGCGTCTTCAAGACGTCCCTGGGCAAACTCCTGCACCACGATGTACGTATTCCCCGGCACCGGGAGGAACACTTGGCCATTGACGTCGCTCACCGCTTCGTCCCCGCCCACCCCTGGTAAGGACTGGGAGCTGGGGCTGACGGCGTACCGGCCGACGGCCGACCCCTCGTCGGGCGACCGTCGCGTGGCGGAATCAATCTCGTCGACCGCACGGGCCTCATAGGCTGCGCTACCGGCCGCGTACCCTTCGTGATACCCAGATCGGTGCCCCAACTGGTACGCCCCGGCCACAACCAGGAGGATCACCCCTACCGTAACGCCGGCCGAGACGCCCCCCAAGGACACCCGCAACTGTCGGCCGGTGAACTCCAGCAGCGGGGCACGTGCCGGCGCTTCAGCGCCGGGGCCGGCTCCCGCCGGCTGCTGCTTGTCCCCCGCCGGGGGCCGAACCGGGGTGGTCGTCTCCAGCTCGCCCTGCTCGGTCCGCAGAGGCGTCTTGGGCTCCGGCGTGGGCTGCGGGCCTGCCGCCCGTCGCATGACCTCGAACAGGGTTGGACCGGATTTCGATGCCACGGTACCCGGACTCCTGCCGCCCGCCGATCAAAGACCCTCAGGATACCCCATTTCCCCGCTAATGCAACCGCCCGCACGAGTTGACCCGCTTGCGGGCTACCCGGCAGCACTACCGGCGTCCGCTCCAGGCCGCTCGCGTCACGGCGGCGGGAGACACCCGGTCGCCCGTTGCGGGACTCCGGGGCGAGAGCGGGAGCCTCGCGAGCCGGTAGCTGGGCAGCCCCCGCGTCGGCCACGGGGGGCCGAGGCTACTGCCTCAGCAGGCTGCTGGTGGGCGGACCGGCAGCGCTGCCCGGCCGGGGCGGTCGCCGGGGCGCGGGGTGCCCGATAACATGCCGACGAAGCCCCCTGGGTGGGGGTGTCGGCCGACGGCGTCAAGAGCAGGAGGCGGGCGGTGTTGGAGGAGATCTTCGAGAAACAGGGCGAGCTGAACCGGCGGATCGGGCACGACACGCTGGCGCTGCGGGAGCACTTCGACCCCGTGCAGGCGGGTGTCTGGCTGCACGACTACATCATGGCCGCCAGCAACGAGCTCGAGGAGCTGCGCAACTGCACGTTCTGGAAGCACTGGTGCGAAGAGGCGAAACGTGGGCAGCGGTTTGCGATTCACGATCTGCAGAATGCGCGGGTGGAGGTGATCGATCTGCTGTTCTTCTGGGTGTCGCTGGCGCAGTGCGTGGGGCTCAGCGCCGACGATTGTCACCGCCTGTACATGCAGAAACTCAAGATCAACCACGATCGTCAGGACCGGCAGTACTCAATGAAGAGCAAGGATGAATCCGACAACCGCGCGGTACACCTTTGACGCGCCGCGTGGCGAGCCGTGCAGCGGCGCGCGTGGCTCACCCGGCGGTTATGCCGGCTTCCCGGCAGGACCAAGCAGCGTGAGTAGTTCAGGCAACCGACGAATCACGTGATCCGCCTGGTCGGCGTACGGGGGCGCCTCCCGATCGTCGATGAGCAGCACGGTGCGGGCGCCGGCCTGGCGCCCGGCGATGATGTCAAACAGGTAGTCGCCGACCATCCAGCTTACGCCCGGGTCGGCGCCCAGTTCAACACAGAGCGCCGACACGCCGTCGCCGGCGGGCTTCACCGGCCCGTCATCGCGGGTGCGGATTGCGTCCATGACGATCCCGAAACGGTCGAGCACGACGTCCACCCAGCGTCGCGTGTTGCGGGTAAGCAGGCCGAGGCAGTAACCGCGCGTCCGCAGGCCGGCCAGCGTGTCCAGCGTGCCTTCCTGCAGGTGGGCGTTCTCCGCGCCCGCCCGTTCGTGTCGATCCAGAATGGCGGCCGCCCGCCGGCGCTCCGCCTCCGGCATCAGCTCCATCGCCTCCAGGATGGGCGTGCGGCCCACGATGCCGATCTCCGCCCGAATCGCATCGAAGTCGAAGTACGGCACCGTCAGCGTGCCGTCCATGTCAAAAATGACGGCCGCGCGGGCGGTTGACGATTGGCGATTGTCGAGTGTCGGTTGCAGCGCTCGTGCCCCCGTACCTCTTGCCTGTTGCCTCTTGCCTTTCTTCCTACTTCTTGCTCTTGTCGGGATAAGGCGGTGGCGCTGGGATATCCACCGGCTTCTCCTGGAGCCGCTTGAGCACGTACTCGATGGCCGCGTCGAGCTGGGCGTCCTTGCCGCGGATGACGTCGCCGGGCAGGTTCTGCACCTCGAGGTCCGGCACCACGCCGTGTCCCTCGATGATCCACTCGCCGTTGAGGCCGTAGAGACCGAACTGCGGCGGGGTCACCGCGCCGCCGTCCATGAGGTTCTGGTGGGCCTCGATGCCGATGGCGCCGCCCCACGTACGCATACCAATGACCGAGGCGAGCTTCTTGATCTTGATGGCCTCCGCGAAGAACTCGCCGTTCGACCCCGTTTCCTCATTGACCAGCACCGCCAGGTGACCGTGGAAGCAGCGTTCGGGGTCGCGCACGGGCTTGCCCTCGCGCGGCTGGGTCATGGCCCACAGGCGGCGTTCGAGCCGGTCGATGATCATGTCGGACGTAAAGCCGCCGCCGTTGTAGCGCTCGTCGATGATGAAGCCCTTCTTGTAGTAGGGGGCATACCAGGCCGTGGCGAACTCGACGAGCCCGCCGGCGCCCATGTCGGGAATGTGCAGATAGCCCACTTGCCCGCCCGTCATCTTGTCCACGTAGGCGCGGTTGTTGTCCACCCATTCGCGGTAACGGATGGCGTCTTCGCCGCGGAGTGTGCGGAGGCGATGGGTCTTGGCCCCCTCGGCGCTGGGACTGTCGTTGTACGTCAGGTACACGACCCGGTCGGCCTGATTCTGCAGAAACGCATAGATGTTGTCGGCGGTGGTCACTTCCCGCCCGTTGATGGCGATCAGGTAGTGGCCGATCTTGAAGGGACAGCCGGGCTCGGTCAACGGGCTGCGTTCGCGGTCGCTGCCGGGCGTACCCGGGATGATGTGGCTAAGGCGATAGTACTTCGCCCCCTGCTCGGCCACGAACTCCGCTCCCAGGAGGCCCGTGCCCACCGAGCGCGAATCGTCGCGGATGTCACCGCCCCACACATAGGTGTGGCCGATGTTGAGCTCGCCGATCATCTCGCCGATCAAATAGTTGAGGTCGCTCCGGTCGCCGCAGAACGGCACGAACCGGCCGTACTTCTCCCGCATGCCCTCCCAGTCCACGCCGTGCATGCCGGGATCATAGAACCAGTCGCGCTGGATGCGCCATGCCTCCTGGAACAACTGCCGGAACTCTTCCTCGCGGTTGACGGTAAGCCGCAGGGTGCTCAGGTCGACTTTCCCGTCGCCGACGGACGCCTTGCTCGCCGCATCGACGATGCCGTACGTGCTGCCGGCGCGGTAGACGAGCTTCTTGCCGTCGGCGGAAAGATGGTAGTTGGCGATGCTGCCCAGAACCTTGGCTGTCTCCTTCTTCTTCAGATCATAATGGTAGAGGTCGAGCCGGCCGCCGGTGTGGTCGCTGACGTTCTGATACTTGGAGAACTCGGGTTCGTCCTTCTTGAGGTAGAGGAAGCCGTCTTCGGTCGCGGTGAGGCGGAAGTAGTTGCCGGCCGGTACGCCCGGCACGACCACGAGGCGCCGTTCGAGGCCGGGCAGGTCAATCCCGGTGGCCGTGGGTTCCTCGGCCGGGGCCGCCTTCTCGGTTTCGTCGGCGGGCTGGTCATCCCCGCCCGCCTCCTGCGGCTCTTCAGGTTTGCTCTTCTCGGCGGCGGGGGGCTTTTCGGAATCCGCCTCTTGCTTCGCAGCCAGTGGTTCGTCAGTGTCCTCCGGGGCAAACGGCGAGGCGGCATCCTCCTTGAGGACCAGCACGTAGGCGCGGCCCATTTCCAGGAACATGTGGTTCTGGTCCACGAAACACATGATCGGGTTGAAGGTGCGGTTGGAGAGGAAATACAAGTACTTCCCCGCGGGGTCGAACGAGGGGCTCCAGTCTTCCGTCGCATCGCTGGTCACGCGGTACGACTGTTTGTCCGTCAGGGAGTACAGGAAGATCGACTCATTGAGGCTCTGCTCCATCTTCGTGTACGCGACCCACCGGCTGCACGGCGACCAGACGTAATCCTGGATGCCCCAGCGTTCCCAGCCGTCGTCGTATTCGCCCTGGTCAATCACCGCAAGGTCGCCGGTCTCCACCTCGACCAGGTTAAGGCGCATGAACTTGTCCGCGAAGAGCAGGTACTTGCCGTCCGGCGACCACACCAATTGCAGGCGGAAGCCCAGCCCGCCGGTGGTGACCTGGCGCCAGGGCTGCTCGCCCTTGGGATCAACTATGTATACCTCTTCCTCGCCGGTCTTGTCGGAGAGAAAGGCGATCCATTTGCCGTCCGGCGACCAGGCGGCGTTCTTCTCCCGCGAGGCGCTGGTGCGCGTGATGTTGACCGGTACGCCGTCCTTGGCCGGGTGATTGAGGATTTCCCCGCGGGCCTCCAGCAGGAGGCGCTTGCCGCCGGGCGACAGGCTGAAAGAGCCCGTCGTCGGCGCCACGTCCACCAGTTCGCTCCGCATCTTGACCAGGTCCGTGGGGATCTCCACCGGCACCAGGCGCGTCTTGCCCGTCGTCACGTCGAGCAGGTGCAGCGATTCTCCGTATTGATACACGATGGCGCCGGGGCCGCTGGACGGATACTTAACATCGTAGTCCTTGTACTCGGTCAGGGGGGTGACCTTCCCGGTGGAAACGTCATAGCGATAGAGGTTCAGGGTGCCGTACTGCCGGTCGGAGGTGAAGTAGATGGAGTCGCCCTGCCACATGGGGAAGCTGTCGGTGCCGACCCAGTCGGTGATCTTGCGGTAATCGCCGAGTTCGAGGCTCCCCATCCAGATGCCATTGGCCATGCCGCCCTGGTAGCGTTTCCACGTGCGCTGCTCGATGGAGATGCGGTTGTAGGCGATCCGCTGACCGTCGGGGGAAATCGTGGTCAGACCCGCCCGGTCGACCGGCAGCTTCTCCGGCATGCCGCCGTCGATCGACACCGAGTAGATTTCCTCCGCCCGCTGGGGGTAGTCGCGGTTGGAGCGGAAGAGAATGTGCTTGCCGTCGGGAAACCATTCCAGGACGCGGTCCTGGGCCGGGTGGTAGGTCAGACGCCGCGGCACGCTGCCGCCGGCGTCCATGACGTAGACATCCACGCCGCCATCGTACTGGGCGGTGAAGGCGATGTGCCTGCCGTCCGGGGAGAACTTCGCCCATACTTCGGTGCCGGGATCGTTGGTCAGGCGTCGGGCGGGCCCGCCCGCGGTGGACGCCAGCCACAGGTCGTCTTCGTACGTGAAGACGATCGCATCGCCGTGCACGTCCGCCAGCCGCATCAGGTGACTTTCCGCGTTCGCCACCGCCGCGATCGCCAGGACCATGCTCAACACCGTTGCGTGCTGCCGAGGGTTGTTACTCACGGCCACAGTTCCTTTGTGCAAGAGGACGACAACCTTCTCCCGCGCGTGCCGTTGCCCGACGCCGGTGCACGCACCGGCGCGGGCCGGCTGCCTCGCGCTCCTCCGGCTGCCCTGGTACCCCCCGGGGCGGCCGCCAGCAATGTACTATCGCCACTGCCGCCTGTCTGCCACCCGGGGTTGTCAGAAGGTGTGCGTCCGTGGCGGGGTTGGCGTACTTGGCCGGCCCACAGCGGGGAAAGACGAGTCGGTCGGCGGCGGGTGGAACCGGCGTTGGGTCGTCCGGGGTAGGGCAGGCTTTGCCCGCCGGACCGGCGCCGGTGCTACGGCGGGTGGAACCCGCCCTACGTTCTGCGGCGCCCGTTGCACTGGGCGCGGCCCGGGCGTACAAAGGACGGTCCGGCGGCGCGGGCTGCCCGGTTGCCGGGGCGCGAGGCGCGGTCCTGCCCCGGAGCCGGCTCCGCGTGGGGGAACGGAACCGTAACGACGTACCTTACTGAGGGAGAACCATCGTGGATACGCTACTGGATCGCTTCTGTCGCTACGTGAAGGTGGAAACCACGGCCGTCGAGGACACCAAGGACTATCCCAGTTCCCCAGGCCAGCTTGTCCTCGGCAAGATGCTGGCGGACGAGATGAAGGAGCTCGGCCTGGCCGACGTGCAGGTGGACAAGAACGGCATCGTCATGGGCACCATACCCGGAAACGTCAAGGGTGCCCCGACCGTCGCCTGGCTGAGCCACATGGACACCTCCCCGGAGGCCAGCGGCAAGAACGTCCAGCCCACCATCCACAAGAACTACGACGGCAAGGACATCGTGCTGCCCGGTGACAAGTCCCAGGTCATCCGCGTGGCCGAGAGCGAAGGGCTCGCGGAGTTGAAGGGCAAGACGATCATCACCTCGGACGGCACGACGTTGCTGGGCGCCGACGACAAGGCCGGCGTGGCGATCATCATGACCACCGCGGCCGAGTTGCTGGGCAATCCCAAGCTCAAGCACGGCCCCATCCGCGTCGTGTTCACGTGCGACGAGGAGGTCGGCCGCGGGTGCGACAAGGTCGATCCCAAGAAGATCAACGCGACCTGCGCCTACACGCTCGACGGCGAGTCGGCCGGGGAACTCGAAGAGGAGACCTTCTCCGCCGACCTCGCAACGGTGACGATCACGGGCTACAACATCCACCCGGGCCTCGCCACGGGCAAGATGGTCAACTCGATCCGCCTGGCCGGGCAGTTCCTCAGCCGCATGCCCTGGCACACGATGGCACCGGAAACCACCGCCAAGCGCGTCGGCTTCCTGCACCCGTACACGATCGAGGGCGGCGTGCCGGAGGTGAAGATCCGCATTCTGCTACGCAGCTTCGTCACCGCGGAGCTCAAAGAGCAGGCGAAAGTGCTCAAGAACATCGCGGCCACGATCATGACCGAGTTCCCGAAGGCGAAGGTGGACGTGGCCGTCAAGAAGCAGTACCGCAACATGATCGAGGGTTTGCGGAAGGAGCCGCGGGCGGCCGATTTGGCGCGGGATGCCATCCGTAAGGTCGGGCTGGAGCCCGTGTCGCGGGCCATCCGCGGCGGCACCGACGGGTCACGGCTGACCGAGATGGGCCTGCCGACGCCCAACCTTTTCACGGGCATGCACAACTTCCACTCCAAGCTGGAATACGCCTGCCTGGAGGAGATGGAGCTGTCGGTGAAGGTCTTGCTCGAGCTGGCCCGGTTGTGGGGCAAGCAGAAGTAGCGCCGGGCGGCCCAGGTCCTTGGGCGGGTGGCCCAGGTCCTTGGGCGGGTGGCCCAGGTCCTTTGGACCTGGGGAACTGATGAACGCCGCGCTACCGCGACCGCCCGGACTCAGGCGGCCGGTGCTGCATGCCCTCGCTGCGCAGGGGCGGGCGGGCGGCGTCTGGACCCCTCTCCCTTCAAGGGAGAGGGGGAGGGGTGAGGGTGGAGGAGCCGCGCGCACCCCCGTCGGGGCAAGAGCGTGCGCGTCCACGGCCGTCGTCATGGGGGAGCGTGGTGCTCGACGGGGAGCATCGGCCCCGCAGGTGATGGCGTCGGCCCCCCGTGGCCGACGTGGAACACGAAAGAACACGGCGTTTATCGCCGACCCTGCACCACCGGGAAGACCATGTGGGCACCGACAACCAGAGCAGCGCCGTCCTGAAGACCGTCCGCAACTACTTTGCTGAGTTTGCCCTGCTCCGCGGCTGTGGCCGCGAGTTCTGGGTCGTCCAGATCGTCAACCTCTTCGACTGCGTGGCCTACTTCGCCACCATGACGGTGGGCACGCTCTACCTCAGCGAGACCCTCGGCTACACGGACAACCAGGCTGCCTGGGTATGGGCCCTGTGCATGTGGGTCTACACGGGCGTGGGGTTCATTGCCGGGTTCATCGGCGACTCGTTTGGCATCCGCCGCACCCTCTACCTTTCCGTGCTGTTGCTGCTCATCTCGCGCACGGCCGTGTGGGTGACCGACCTGAAGCTCGTCATCATTCCGGCCCTCTTCGTCCTCTCGGTGGGGGCCGCGCTGATGACACCGATTCTGATCTCGGCCACCAAACGCTACACCACGAAGGAGACGCAGACCTCGGGCTTCAACCTGCTGTACTTCCTGATGAACATCGGGGCGTTTTTCGGCAATTTCTTCCTCGACGCCTTGCGCGGCTCGCACTGGGGGAACCGCTCCGTGTTCATGCTGGGCTCCGGGCTGAGCATCGTCTGCTGGCTGTGCATCCTGATCTTCTGGCGCAAGGGGATCGCGCGCGTCGATGCCGCCACTCAGGCCCAACGCGCGGAGCAGGCGGAGGAATGGGAGGCACCCTGGACGATCGCTATCAGTGTCTTCCAGGAGTCGGCGTTCTGGCGTTTCATGCTCTTCCTCGTGATTCTGACAGGCGTGCGCCAGGTGTTCGAGCACCAGTACCAGGTGTACCCGAAGTACTACCAACGCACGATGTCGCAGTATGTTCTGGGCGTGGACCTCGCCATCGCGGGCACTCTCGACGAGGGCATCCTCCCCGAAGCACTGACTCAGGCGCTGGCCGCCGCCGGGCATGACGTGCCGGAGGGCGCCACCGTGCGCATCGTAGAAGCGCGCCAGCGCTGGGAGCTCCAACTCCCCGAGGGCCAAGGCCCCGGGCCGGGTGTCTACTACCTTCGCGACGACGACACGCAAATCGGCGTGTATGCCAGTGACGCCCCCATCGGCCTGCTCAACTCGATCAACCCGTTCATCATCTGCTTCGGCGTGGTGATATCGACGCCTATCGTGGCGCGCTTCAAACTGTTCAACGTGATGTTCGTGGGCATCGTGTTCTCGTCCGCGTCGATGCTGACGCTGTGCATCAGCCCGGAGTGGTTCGCGGGCGTCTTCGGCCTTAACGTGTATCAGGGGTACACGGCGATCATTCTGGCGCAGGTTGTCGTGTTCTCGATTGGGGAGGTGATCTGGTCGCCCCGACTCTACGAATACACGGCCGCCATCGCCCCGCCGGGCCGGGAGGCCTCCTACATGGGGCTTTCCTACGTCCCGATGTTCTTCGCCCGGCTCGCGGAAGGCCCGCTGGCGGGGCTACTGCTGACGAAGTACTGCCCACCGGACATCGGGAGCCGGCTGACGGACGTCCCGTACACGCAGGGCCCGCAGATGATGAACCTGATCCTGGCGGCCATGGCGTTGAGCACACCGGTGCTGATCGTGCTCTTCCGGGGCGTGATTCAGAAGGAGAGCCGCCTGGAGCAGCAGGCGGAGCCGGGCGCGGGTCCCTCGGCGTGACCAACCCGGCAGGTGTGCACGCCGTTCACGGCGGGCGATCCAGCGCCGTCCAGCCGGCCCCCCTTGCCGCATCGGGACGAAAAAGCGGCGGCAGGGCGACCCCGGCCACGTGTGGACGCCCCTCCCCGCGCGCAGTACATTCCCCGCCAACACCGACCCCCGCGGGGTCCAGTATAAGAGGTAGCCTCGACCATGAATGAACCTCAGAAAAGCCCGTTGCGCGAGATCGTCCAGCCCTTCATTGACCTGGTGCATGCCCCCCGCGCCCTGTGGGGCATCAACTTGAGCTACTTCCTGGAGGGCATGGTCTACTTTGGGATCCTGGGTTACCTGGCCATCTACTTCTCCGACGTGGTGTTCCGTGGCGACCCCCAGGCCGACGTGTTCTCCCACAAGAGCGTTATGGTGCTCACCGCGGGCATCACCCTGGCGATGTTCTTTCTCGGCTTTGTCGCGGACAAGTTCGGCGTCCGCCGGGCTTTGCTCGCGGCCTTCACGTTCCTGCTGGCCGGACGCATTCTGATCTCCAGCGGGCCGAACCTGTTCGGCCAGCAATCACTGGGGCTCTGGTCGCCGTTGCATCTGATCACGCTGGGCGGGATTCTGCTGGTGGTGATCGGGTACGGGATGTACCAGCCGGCCGCCTACGCGGGCGTGCGCCAGTTCACCACCCCCAAGACCGCGGGCATGGGCTTCGCCATGCTCTACGCGCTCATGAACTTCGGCGGCTGGATGCCGACGTGGGCGTTCCTGCTGCGCGATGAGAACTTCCTCGGCCTCGGCATCCCCGGCACTTTCTGGGTGTACACCGGGTTCACGTTCGTCGCCCTGCTGTGCACGCTGCTGATCCTCACGCCGCGCACGGTGCAGAACGCCATCGGGCGGGCAAAAGCCGAGACCGAGGCCATCAAGCAAGCAGCCGCCGCCCCGCCCCGCACCTGCCCGCATGCCGATTGCGGCGCGTCGAATCCGGGCACGGCCCAGCATTGCCAGCGCTGCGGGCGACCTCTGGAGATAGCCGCGGCGCCGCCCACTGCGCCGCAGGTGCCCACGCCGGCGTCCCCCCCCGCCGCCGTCACGCCACCCACCGAGGCAGGCGTGCGCCGCTATCCTCCTTTGCATCTTTGGGTGTTCGTCGTCCTTGTGATCGGCGCGCTCTGCGTGCAGTCCGCGGGCCTGCTCCGTTACGTGCTGGCGGTCGCCTTGCCGCTCGTCTGGATTGTGCTCATGGTGATACCGCCTGCGCGCAAGTGGCTTGCTCAGCATCCGCTCGCCGACGGCAAGTTCTTCTTCTTCATCTTCGCGCTGATCCCTGTGCAGACGCTCTTCACCTACAACTGGCTCATTCTGCCGCAGTACATCTCGCGTGCTTACGAAGGCTGGATCGGGCGCTACTTCGAGATCGCCTCCAATGCCAACCCACTACTGATCTTCATCCTGGTGCCCATCATCGCGGCTCTGACGCAGAAGGCGAAAGTGTACAACATGATGGTCTACGGGACCTTCGTAATGGCCGCGCCAGCGTTCCTGCTGGCCGTCGGCCCGCGTCCCTGGGCGCTGCTCGCCTATATCCTGATCATGACGTTCGGTGAAGCGATGTGGCAGCCCCGCTTCCTGCAGTACGCCGCCGAGATCGCCCCGGAAGGCCGCACGGGACAGTACATGGGCGTCGCCCAGTTGCCCTGGTTCCTCACCAAGATGCTGGTGCCCTGGATTTACTCGGGTTGGATGATGGAGCGCTACTGCCCCGCGGAGGGCGAGCGCAACACCCAGGTCATGTGGCTGATCTTCGGGTGTATCGCTATCAGTTCGTGCATTCTGCTGACAATCGCCAAACCGTGGGTCGGCAAGGACTTCAAGACGAAGTCCGACTAACGCGGCGTCGGCGCCGGCTCCAGCCGGCCGTGGGTAGGGCCTTCTCTTGGCCGGGAAGATTCATTGAGACGGGCAGAGCTACAGTCCCACTGACCCGCGATGCCTAGCGGCACGCCTCCAGAGTCGTCACACGCTTGGCGGGACCAACGGTCTCCCCGCCGGTAGACCGCGCTCGGACTCTTTCCGGGGGCCCCGCGACCGGTTAGGTTAGCTCGTTTGCACGGCTGACCCGATGGGTGGCGCGCCTGGAGGTCGGCAGTACGTCCACCGGATTCCACGGATACCAGCGCTCCGAAACGCGAGGATTGCTCCATGGCTCAACCGCAGGACCAGTTCAAGTTCCCGGAAAACGCCTATCGCGAACTGAAGCCCGGCGAAGAGTACGTCCCCATGATCCCGCCGAACGTGCGCGTCCCCGAGCTCACCACGCGGGCGCTGATCTTCGGGCTGGTCATGAACATCATCTTCTCGGTGGCGGCCACGTTCCTGGCCCTCAAGGCCGGGCAGGGCATCGAGACGGCCATTCCCGTCTCCATCCTGGCGGTGGGACTCTCCGGCTTCCTGGTCCAGATGGGGCGTCGGATGAGCACGATCCTCGAAAACGTGTACGTGCTGGCGTTCAGCACGACTTCGGGGTACGTGGCCGGCGGCACCTGCTTCACGATGCCGGCCATCTACATCCTCAAGCTCAACGAGCCGGATGCCCTGAACATCGGGAATCTCTCGTTGTTCCTGCAGATCGCCCTGGTGCCGTTTCTGGGCTCCATTCTGGGAGTGATCTTCCTCATCCCGTTCCGACGGTACTTCGTCAAGCAGATGCACGGGAAGCTGCCTTTTCCGGAAGCGACGGCCACCAACGAGATCCTCGTCACCGGTGCCTCCGGCAGCACCCAGCAGGCGTGGGTGTTGATCTACTCCTTTGTGCTGGCGTTCATCTACAACTTCCTCTCCGCCGGCATGCGTCTCTTCAGCCACGTGTTCACCACGGGCATGGCCAAGCTGGAGCCGGTGGCGCAGGGGAGCGTCTCCGCCCCGGCCGTGCCGACGCAGTTCTTTGAGACGCTGACCCACAAGATCAAGGCCGTGTTCTTCATGGGGACCGGCGCCTACTACCTGGGGCTGGGCTTCATCATCGGCTTGCGGTACGCCTCCATCATCTGCGCGGGGTCGTTTCTATCCTGGTTTGTGATCATCCCGCTGCTGGCCCATCTGGACCTCGACACGCTCCGGGGGCTGAACTCGGCCTGCGTGGCCTACAACGGCCCGGCGGAGGACGCGCCCCGCTTGCAGTTGCCCGGGAACGTGGCCGCCCTGCTTGACGAGTTTGCCGCGGGGCAGCCGAGCGAGGCGGTGGCGCCGCCGCGCGAGGACCTGCAAGCCGCCCATGCCGAACTCCGCGCCGCGTTCGCCGCGCAGCAGTGCGAACTGACGGAGGAAGCCACGGTCTCCACCCGGACGTACGGTCAGCACTGGTCCATCGCCCAGAAGCCGGACGTTTACAACCTGAAGCTCAACGAGGAGCAGGGTGTGATCACCGTGCACAAGGGCAAGGCGGAGGCGACGCTCTTCAGCCTGCCGATCGCCTGGGCGGAGCGGCTCAGTGAGTTCGATCACAAGGCCAAGCTACGTAAGCAGATCGGCGATGCCTTCGCCGACGCGGGTCAGCCCTTCGCCAAAGAGGCGGTGGGCATTACCGTGGCGACGCCGGGCCTGGCGTGGAAGATCAAGGACAAGAACCGCGCCTACGAATTGCGGAGGTCGCCCGACACGGGCCAGATCGCGGTGTTCGCCAACACGGCCAGTGCCGTCGACATCTTCGGGCAGGTCCCCAAGAACATCGGCATCGGCGCGATCTTCACGGCGGGCCTCCTGTCCATTCTCAAGATGGGGGGCGTCATCGTCACCGCCCTGCGGCAGGCGCTGGGTAGCCTGTTCCGGCGCCAGGAGGAACTGGGCAGCCGCCTGCACACCGATGAGGACATCAGTTATCCGACCATGACCCTGCTGGGCATCCTGGCGATTATCGTTATGGTGCTGTTCTTCCGTTTCAGCGTCCTGCACGGGATGGAGAATGCCAACTGGCTGACGGTCGTGTCCGTGCTGGTGATTCTGGTCATCGCGTTCCTGTTCACCACGGTGTCCGCGTGGGCGATTGCCATGATCTCCGTCACTCCCATTTCGGGCATGACGGTGACGACGATCATCATCACGGCCGTCCTGCTTGGGGCCGCGGGCCTGGGCCGGGGCGACCGGGGGATGCTCGCCACGCTGCTGGTCGGCGGCGTGGTCTGTACCGCCCTCTCGATGGCGGGCGGGCTGGTGACCAACTTCAAGCTGGGCTACTGGCTGGGCGCGAGTCCGAAGCGTATCGCCTGGAATGCGGTCGTCGGTTCGCTGATCGCCTCCATCTTCGTCTGCGGGACGATCATGGTGCTGGCCTACAAGCCCGGCTACACGGGCGAAGGCGCGCTGCCGGCTCCCCAGGCCAACATGATGGCCAGTGCCCTGGAGAGCTTCCTGGGGACCGGAGAGGTGCCTTGGCTGCTGTACGGGGTGGGCGTGGTGGTGGCGTTGCTCATTCAGTTGCTGGGCATCTCCGCGCTGGCGTTCGGCCTGGGTATGTACCTGCCGATGGAGATCAACACGCCGATCCTGGCCGGTGCGTTTGTGGCCTGGCTCGTCAAGAAGAGCACCCGCAGCGAACCGCTTGCCAAGGCCCGCAGCAACAAGGGCATCCTGATTGCCTCGGGTCTGATCGCGGGAGCGGCCATTGTCGAAGTGCTGGTTAACTTCACGGCCGCCCTGGATGACTTGGCTCTGGGCCAGACCGCCATCGTCGCCGGGGAGGAGAAGACGGTCGGCGTCATCATGCCCTTCCTCGACGTCAGCGGGCGTTTGTTGGCCGCGAACACCGACCCACAGGGTCTGGCACGCTTCGAGAACTGGCTGGGCCTGATCATGTTCCTGGCGCTGTGCGTGTTCGTCTACCTGGACTGCCTGCGGGCGAAACCCTCGGCCGACGCGCCGAGCCTGGCAGGACATTAGGCAGCGGCCCGCGAAGGGGGAACGGGGAGGGCGGCGTGCCCAAGCCGGTGGAGTCGGCGCGCGGGTGCAGCAACCGCCCGTTCGTGGAAGGACAGGGCGGCGATGCGCTTAGTTATGCTGCCCTCGGCGTGGAACTCGGGCCTGCCGCCCTTTGCAGGCCGTTGGTTTCCCTGCCGCGCGGAGCCACCTGACGTGGGCGAAGTCGGGCGCAGGCGGGCGTATGGAACAGCATCACCTGCTCGGGCAGTTCTTTGCGCTGGCGGCCGCGGCGACCTGGGCCCTGGCGATGGTGCTCTTTAAGCGCTCCGGCGAGACCGTTTCGCCGCTGGCGCTCAACCTGTTCAAGAACTTCATCGGCATTGCGCTGACGGCCGGCACCGTGGGCGCTATGCTCCTCGCGCCCGTGCTATTCCCCACCGACGGCACGTGGCTGAAGCTGCCCGAGCATCCGGGGGACGTTTGCATCCTGCTGCTGAGCGGCATCATCGGCATTGCCATCGCCGACACGATCTTCTTCTACGCCCTGAACCTCATCGGCGTGGGCCTGTTCACGATCGTGGACTGCATTTACGCCCCGCTGGTGATCCTGTTCTCCTGGCTGCTGCTGGTCGAGCAGCTCGCGTGGTGTCACTACCTGGGCGGCGGCCTGATCCTGGCCGGCGTGTTCGTCTCGACGCGGCACGCACCGCCGCCGGACCGCACCCACCGGCAGATTCTGTGGGGTATGCTTCTGGCGGGCTCGGCCGTCGCCATGGTCGCGTTCGCCATCGTGCTGGCCAAGCCCGTATTGGAGAAATGCGACGCGGTCAGCGCCGCCCTGCTGCGCCTGCTGGCCGGCACCGTCATCCTCGCGCTGCTGACCGTACTGCTGCCGGAGGGACGCAAGCTATGGGGCGTCTTTCGCCCGGCGCGGGTGTGGAGGCAGAGCGTACCGGCGGCCGTGCTGGGCACGTACCTGTCGATGATCTTCTGGGTGGCCGGCTTCAAATACGCGCGGGCGGCCGTCGCCGCCATCCTCAACCAGACTTCCGTCCTGTTTGCGCTGCTCCTGGCCACCTTCATCCTGCGTGAGCGGCTGACCGTGCGGAAACTGCTGGCCGTGGCGCTGGCGATTCCAGGCGTGGCATTGATCACGCTCGCGGACGACATCGGGCCGCCCCTGCGCGCCTGGGTCACACGGCTGTGGACCGGCTGACCTCCCGTCACGCCGGTCGCGGCAACGGCGAGCACCGCAGGAACAGAGCCCGAGCGGAAGCGAAGGGGCCCCCCTTTGCCTCCGAGCCGCAGTGACGTGCCCGCTCGCTCCCCCCCGCGGGCTCGAATGGGCGGGCGTCGTCTTGGCCGATATACTGGGCACGGAGTAGAGCTGACGACCGGGGCGGACGGAGTACGACAGCATGGCCAACGTCGTGGCGCTATCGGGTGGCGGAATCAGAGCCGCGGTGGCGGCCGCCCAGCAGCAGCGCGAGCACCTGGTCATCCTCGCGCACGTCGACTACGGCCAAGTCTCGGCGGCAGCCGAGCGACGGGCCCTGCACAGCCTTGTGGAGCGCTTCAGCCTCGGCAAACTCGTCGTGCTTCAGTTCCCTTACCTTCAGCAACTGCGGCAGCTTCCCGGGTTGTCGCTGTCGGCGGGCAATCCACCGGCTCCGGCGTCAGGTGAGCCGGCCGGCAGACCGGGTGGACGATTGGAGCCGCTGCCGCCGGGTTCCGTGCGCGGGCTGCTGCCAACGCTGTTGGCGATCGGAGTGCAGGTGGCCCAACAGGTGGCGGCCGGGACCATCACGATCGGGTTAACCGACACCAGCCCCGGCCCCCTCAGCCCGCCGGAAGCCGCCCCGGGACAGATGCGTGAATTCGTACACGCGTACAACGCAATGCTGGAAACGGCCCTGCCGAGCCGCAGCCTCGTCCGCGTGGAGGCGCCGCTGATCGACCTCAGCTTTCCCGAGGTGATCCGGTTGGGGCAGCGTTATCGCGTGCCCTTCGAGTGGACGTATAGCTGCGCCGGCAAAGGCCCACAGCCGTGTGGCGCGTGTGAGGGTTGCCAAGCCCGCGCCCGGGCCTTCGTGGCCGTCGGCGAGGTTGACCCGGCCTTGGCGGCGCCGCCGCCCGCGCGCGTCTGAAGAAGAACTAGCGGTCAGGAGCCTTTCTCTGAAAATGGCTCCTGACCCCTTTTTCTTTCGCTGAGCAGCTCGATCCGGTCGACCGGCACACCGGCCGCCTGCAAGAGCTGCTCGCAGACTGCCCCGTCTCGGGCGGGGATACGCACCGCGGAGCCGCAGTTGCTACTGAGGTGGCGCGGCGTGGGGACCAGCTTCACCTCCAGGCCGGCACGCTTCAGCACACGCTCCGCCGCAATCGCGTGGCTGGTGCTGTGCACGAGGATCACCGCCAACTCAGCCATGCGTGGCCGCTCCCGCTACCTCCCGTACCGCGTCCACCGCGGCCGCGATCTGCTCGACCGTATTGAACAGGCCGGGGGCGAAGCGGACCGTCCCGCCCGGCAGCGTCCCGAGCGTCCGGTGGGCGAGTGGCGCGCAGTGCAATCCCGGGCGACAGAGGACGCCGAAACGCTGCTCCAGCTCATACGCGACGTCGGAAGAGGCCCGCCCCGCCACCGTGAAGGAAACGACCGCGGCCCTTTGACCGGCATCTTGGGGTCCCAGGATCCGCACGCCCGCGATCTCGCGCAGCCCGGCGAGCAAACGACCCGTCAAGTCCTGCTCGTGACGGCGAATCGCCTCGACGCCGCGCTCGAGCACGAACCGGACACCGGCCGCCAGCCCGGCAAGACCGACGATGTTCGGTGTACCCGCTTCGTACTTGTCGGGTAGGAAATCCGGCTGCCGCTCATGCTCGGAGCGACTGCCGGTGCCGCCCTGAATCAGTGCGGGCAAGCGGTCAATGTCGAAATCCTCATGGATGACCAAGCCTCCAGTGCCCGTCGGTCCCAGCAGCCCCTTGTGCCCGCTGAACGCAAGCAGGTCGATGCCATCGCCCGTCACGTCGATCGGCCGGCAGCCGCCCGTCTGGGCCGCGTCAACCAGCAAAGCAATGCCGTGCCGGCGGGCCAGCGCGGCGATCTCTCCCACCGGCTGCACGGTGCCACAGACGTTGGAGGCGTGGTTCACCACGAGCAGCCGCGTCGTCGGCCGGAGGTACTCCTCGATATCCGCGGCCGTCAGCGCCCCGTCCGCGCCGCACGGCACGATCGTCACGGCCGCACCGCCCGTTTCCAGCGACCGCAAGGGCCGCATCACGGCGTTGTGCTCCATCCCGGAGATGACCACGTGCGCTCCCGGCGTGAGCAGCCCGTGCAGCACGAGGTTGAGCGCGGCCGTGGCGTTGGCGGTGAAGACGACACGGAGCGGGTTACGCAGACCGAGTAACTCCGCGACGGCCTCGCGCGCGTCCAGGCGAATGCGCTCGGCCTCGTTGGCCAGAGCGTGCCCGCTGCGTCCGGGGCTCGCTCCGACATCGCGCAGGAAGCGCACCATAGCGTCGGCGACGCCTGGTGGTTTCGGCCAGGATGTAGCGGCGTTGTCGAGATAGATCATGGCACCCTCGCGCTCGGGTCGTTACCCACCCGAAGCGTACCGGACACCTTCCTCAACTGCATCGCCGACGGTGGGCGACGCCAGGGACAAGGCCCCGAACACAGGCAACTCCCACCCTCCCCCCCCCTGAAAGGGAGGGGGGTTCAGGCGGGGCCCTTACGCAGCGTCATCTCGAACACGTCGCCCTTCTGTTCGTAGGTAGCCTGCCACCCGAGCTTGGTCGCGGCCCGCGTGCAGTTGTGAACCTGTGTCATCGTGTCCACGGTCACGACGACCTGGCCGCCGCCCGCCTGTTGCAGGGCGGTCCGCGTCAGGATGACCGGTTGCGGACAGGAGAGTCCGCGAGCATCAACGTGCGTAGCCATCGCATCACCTCCCCACGGCCAGCCTCTCCCGGCCGAGAATCCCGATCAGAAGCACTACGACGAGAGCGATCACCACGATGTACGGCGCCTGTGGTCCGTTGCCGACCATGAGGAAGTTGTGGGCAACGGCCGCCCCCGTCAGCATCCCCAACACGAACACTCCCGCGTCGCCGTCTCCCTCGCCGGAAAGGAAGACCTGTCTTCCGGGGCAGCCCCCCGCGAGGGTGAAGGACAGCCCGGCGAGCAGCATGCCGGCGAAGTTGAGCCAGTGCGTGGTATGCGCCGCCGGTTGCATGACGACCTTGCCTTCGGCATCCGCACCGAGCGTGAAACCTGGGTGGAACTGGCCATACACAAGGTTCAGCGCGAAGGCGGCGACCAGGAAGGCGATCACGCCGGACAGCAGGTGAAAATCCCGCATCAGAATTACGTCGCGGATGCCGCCCACGGTGCAAAACCGCGTCCGCTGGGCCAGGAACCCGATCACCAGACCGACGATGATCGACACGGCCACGTGGGCCGCGGCGGCCCCCGGGCCCTTCTCGCTGCGAAACAGGGCCGCGTTCTCACCGAAGTGCGGATACAGGACCGCCAGCACCAGTAGAGCCAGCATCGCGAACGGCATGGCCAGCCCCGCCACCGCTCGCGTTGGGTAGGAACGCCCCAGACTGAAGCCTAGTTTTAGACATTGCACACCAACCGCAATGCCGATGATGAGCCCAGCCAAGCCGAGGATCGCATTCCAATCCCCCCCCGCCAGGCGCAGCAGTGCCCGCCAGGGGCAGCCCAGGAAGACCAGCGCCCCGATCATCGCGGTCATCCCCAGGATGAAACGCGTGATGGGAGCCGAGCCGGTGCGCGGCTTGAACTCACGGAACGCCAAAGCGGCCAGGAAGGCGCCGAGGCAAAACGCGGGAATCTCCGGGCGGATGTACTGCACCGGCTTGGCCTGGTGCAATCCCAGTCCACCCGCGATGTCGCGGGTGAAGCAGGCGACGCAGACGCCCATGTTGGCGGGGTTGCCCGCCTTCTGGAGCGTGGCCGCCAGCCCTCCGATGACCAGGCCGACGACGATGATGCCGACTGGTGACGCGAAGAAGCCCTTCGGTTTGTTCACGGTTTGGGTCTCCACAAGGACGAGCGCCGCCGTATGCGCACAGATGCCATGGTGCGACACAGAAGACGGCGGCGAGACATCGGGGGCAGGAGAATCAGCGAGCAACGAAACCCGAGCGGGCGCAGCGCCGTCGGCCGGCGCAGGCACGCCGTGTGCGGGCAGCCTCGCTCGATGGGTGCGGACCCTGGACCAGGGCCCTGGCGAGGCCAACTCATATGCGTCGTTCCGCGATCAAGGACCGCCTCCTCACAAACCAATCCCACGCACAGCATACCGCGCGCGGCGCCAAAATGAAAGCGGGGCTGACGAACGAAGCAAGGAGGGGTCTGCAAGAGGTCGGGCGGCGTCAAGCACGCGGGGCAGCGTCCGGAAGCCCGGCGTCCACCCCTGCCTGCCGGCAGGCCCTTGCAGCGGCCGACGGTCGGAGGCAAGGCATGGCGGCGCTGCGCTTGGCGATGCCACCCTGGCCTCGATGTCGGTTTCCGGGATTTGTGGCGCTGTTGAGGAACCTGGAAGAAGGTGGCGGCGTGGTCTCTCAGCCCGGCTGCGGGAGCGTGCCGCCGCCCAGTTCGGTGCCGGGGGAGGGCTCGGCGGTCACGGGGCGAGCCATGCCGACCTGCCCCGCCCGCGCCGACGGTTCATCGGCCAGGTCGGACCCGCTTCGCTCAATGCTCTCCCCGCGGAGCAAAGCGTGCACGTCATCGGCGGTGATCGTCTCGTAGCGCAGCAGCGCTTCCGCCACGGCCTCGACCTTGGCGCGATTCTCCTGGATCATCCGCCGGACCCGTTCGTAGGCCTCCTGCATGAGGTCCTTGATCTCAACGTCGATAAGCTCGGCCGTCTTGTCGGAGTACTCGCGGCCGCCGAGGTCCAGGAACGCCGCCCGATTCCCTTCGTCGCCGTAGTAGATGAACCCCGTCTTCTCGCCCATGCCCCACTCGCGCACCATGCGGCGGGCGATTTCGGTGGCCTGACGGATGTCGGCGGCCGCCCCGCTGCTGATGTCGCTGAGGAACAACTCCTCCGCGATCCGCCCGCCCAGTGTCACGCGCAGCATGGCCAGCAGGTAGCGGCGCGTGTAGACGGTGCGATCGCGCTCAGGCAGCGAGAAGGTGGCCCCGCCGGCCGGGCCCCGCGGGATGATGCTCACCTTGTGCAGCGGGTCCGCATCCTTCTCCAGGGCCTGGATGACGGCGTGCCCGGCCTCGTGGTACGCCGTGGTCTTCTTGTCGCGCTCATCGACGAGGCGGCTGCGCTTCGCGCGACCCCAGCGGATCTTGTCGCGTGCCTCCTCGAGGTCGTCCTGCTCGACGAACTCCTTGTTGTTCAAAGCGGCAATGAGGGCAGCCTCGTTGACCAAGGCGGCCAGTTCGGCGCCGCTGAACATCGGCGTGCCGCGGGCGACCCGCCGCATGTCCACGCTCGGACCGAGCTTCACCTTGCGGCAGTGCACCTTGAGGATCTCGTAGCGGCCCTGCAAATCCGGCAGCGACACGTACACCTGCCGATCGAAACGGCCCGGACGGATGAGGGCGGGGTCGAGCACGTCCGCCCGGTTGGTGGCGGCGATGATGATCACCTGCTGATTAGTGTCGAAGCCGTCCATCTCGACGAGGATGGCGTTGAGCGTCTGCTCGCGTTCGTCATGCCCGCCCGTGCCGAAGTTGGCCCCGCGCCGGCGACCGACCGCGTCGATCTCGTCCAGGAAGATGATGCAGGGCGAGTTCTCCTTGGCCTGCTTGAACAGGTCGCGTACGCGCGAGGCACCCACGCCGACGAACATCTCGACGAAGTCGGACCCGCTGATGGAGAAGAACGGCACTTCCGCCTCGCCGGCGATGGCCTTGGCGAGCAGCGTCTTGCCGCAACCCGGCTCCCCTACCAGCAGCACGCCACGCGGCACCCGCGCTCCGAGGCGCTGGAACTTCTTCGGCGAGCGCAGGAACTCGATAATCTCCTGCACTTCCTCCTTGGCCTCCTCGATGCCCGCCACGTCGGCGAACGTAATGTTCGTATGCTCCTTCACGGAGAGCCGATGGCGGGAGCGCCCGAAGCTGCCCAGCATGCCGGCCCCGGTCCCCGCCCCGCGCAGTTGCCGGATGATGAAGAACCACACCACGCCGAAGATCAGCAACCAGGGCAGCATCGTCAGCAGCGCCAGCATGAACGCGCTGGGCTTCTCGTACTTGATCTCCGCGCCCGGCAGGCGCTCGTCGAGGTACGCCAGGAACTCGTTGTCAACGGCATGGCTCGGATAGCTGAGCGTGAATGCCTGGGTTGAACCGCCTGCGTCAATCTGGTGGCCGTCGCTCAGCCGCCCTTCAATCGTCCCGTCCTCTTTGATGATCAGCTTGGCAATCTGACCGTTTTCCACCAGCTTGCGGAACTTGTCCATGGAGATGGGCTGCGAAGGTGTCAGCCGGTTCTGGAGCAGGGTGACCAGGATCATGGCCAGCCCGAGCAGGACCATCCAGCTTACCAGCGTGCGCGACATGCGGGGGCCCGTGGTTCCGGAGCGCTTGGGGCCCTGCGGCTCCGACGAGTTGTTGTTACCCTCGCTCACAGTGCGCACTCCCGCCCCTCACCCGAGGTTATGGGGCCACGTGGGATCATAGCCGCAGCCGACACCGGATTCCACCCGCGCGCGGGCAGTGCCCCCGTGCGGATGACCATCTCCATCGGGTCTTTCGGCTGTTCGTGTCGCGGCACTGGAATGTCGGGCGGTAGGAAGCGCACGGGGCGGCGGACACCCCGCTGAGCCCACCGGAGAAGTCCTGGCTTCAGGTTATGGGCCCACTCCGCTCCGGGGTGCAGCGGTCACCCGCCGGTGTCAGGATCGGTAGCAGCCACCGGAAATACCGGTGGCCGTGGTTGATACCCGGGAAGCCGGCGCCCCCGAGGCGGTCCACGTCGGTCGCGGGGGGCCGACGCTACTTCTCCAGCGGGCTGGTAACCGGCGGGTAATCACCCCGCCTTACCACGAGGTTTCCAGCGTCTCGACGATGCGCTCGGCCAGACCGTCCATCGCCCGCAGCATCGCCTGGTCGAACTTCTCCTTGACCGAAGGAATGTAGCTCGCCTGGTAAACGAAGCGCGGTTGCTCGACGATGATCTTCCCCGTGCGCATGTCCTGCACCCGGAAGCGCACCACGACGGTGGAGCCGATCTCGCGGGGCAGGTCCGTGGCGAACTCGTTGCCGAAGCTCATGTTCTGCACGCGCAGGATTTCACCGCTGATGACCCAGTCGGCGGTGCCCCGCGGCGCGATGCGATACGGCGTGTCCTGCTCGATCCGCTTGATGAGCGCCTCGGTCAGCTCGAACTCCAGGTCGCGCCGAAACTCACGCGATTGAAACGTCTCCACGTGCACCGTCTGCACGTTGGTGGGAAACGGACGCTCCGTCGAGTAGCGGCAACCGGCGGACAAGACCAGCCCGCTCAGCATGGCCGCCGCCAGAACTGTGGCCGGGCAATGAGCACGACTCATTCTGCACCTCCCATCGGGGCAGGCGGCTCCATCGGGCGGGCGGCCGGCGCCGGCTCCGCCCCCAGCAACTCCAGCCGGACCCGCGCGCGGCCCGCCGCCAGCGTCTCCGGCCATTGCTGCGTCACCAGCCGGTAGTAGTAGATCGCGGACCCCAGGTGTTCCGTTCGCTCGTAGTACTGCCCGATCGCGAATTCCTTGGCCGCTCGCTGCTCCGCCACGCCGCTCAAGATGGTGGCAACGCCCTCCACCTCGGCTGCGGCGGGGTAGATCAGCGCGTAGTCGCGGTAACGCTCCTCCGCCTCGATCAGCGGCGCCCCGTCGAACTCGAGGCCGCCGTAGCTCGCCAGCGCCGACTCCGCGGTCCGCCGTACCGCGACCTGATGGTACCTGCCCGTGGGATACTGGCGTGCCAGGCGGGCGTAATCCAGCTCCGCCAGATCGTAATCGCCGATCCGCGCCAGGTAGTCCGCCTTCGTCTTGATCGCCAGCGGGGCGAAATCACTGTCCGGGTGGTTCGTGCTGATTTCGTCGAGGATGCGCAAGGCCACGTCCTCACCGGAGAAGATCCGCATCCCCCACACCTTGCGTTTCTTGCCCCCCAGATAGGTCTCGGCAATCACGAACTCCAGCCGTAACGCCTCGGCCGTCAGGTCGATGCCGCTGAACTGGTTGAGGAACTTCTGCAGCTCGTCGTAGGCCTTCTCGTACTCGCCCCGGCCCAGTTGGGCCTCCGCCCTGGCAATCAGCAGCGCCGGATAACACGGATCGGCCGTACCCCACTGCTTCTCGAAACGCCGGGCGGCCTTGACGGCCGCACCGTGCTCCTTCCCCGCCAGCAACACGCGTATGGCGTGCAGATCGCCTGCGCTCGTGCCCGGTGGGGGTGGCGGCGTCTCGACGAACCGCTGCTGTTCAGGGTCCAGAGCCAGCGTGCGCGCACGCTCGACCTGAGCAGCGGCCGGGGCTGCAAGCCCGGTCACGCTCGCCGCCACAGCCACGGCCGTCAGCCAAATCCGTTGTCTTCGGGCTTGACGCATGGCATTCTCGATTCCGAGAGGTTCAGCCAGGGCACCGCAAACCGGGCTCAGCCCCTACGCCGCCGTCCGACCGAATTCCGGGGGCCTGAGTTCCGCGCCCGGCCAGCGAGGCCGCGCGCGCCCGCGGCCCGCCCTGCCGTGACGGTATTTTATAGGCTCGAACACGCCGCCACGCAATCCCGCCCGGCGTGGTACGTGTTTAGCGCATACGGGCGCAGGGGTGCCATGCTTTCCCGCGACGGCAGTCGCGGGTAAGCATGTTCTTACGCCCGACCACATGCCCACCCCCGGCTGCGGCGGGTGAGGGCATGGCACCTACGCTAAACACGTACCCCGGGGGTTCCGGCCGGAGGGGGCGGCCGCGGACTCGCTGTCGCCCGCCAGACGGCCGCGATGCCCCCGAGGCTTTGACCGCCCGGCGGACCGGCGTATGCTTTGCCGGTCGCGGCCGCCCTGTGGAGGGACCGGTGCGCCGCGGCGGGAGACGGGCGGAGGCGTGCCGGGCACCCGTGCGACCCGACTCGAGGCCGCGTAGCGGCCGGTGGCGAGACCATGCGAGCGATCGTCTACGAACAGGCCCTGACTTACGTCCCCGACCGCCCGGATCCGCTGCCGGGTGCCGACGAGTGTCTGGTCCGGGTGCACTACGCCGGCATCTGCGCCACCGACCTGCACATCACCGAGGGGTACATGAACCACCGCGGCGTTTTGGGCCACGAGATGGTCGGCACGGTCGTCCGCGGCTCCCGGGAATGGCAGGGCAAGCGCGTGGTCTGCGATATCAACTGCGTCTGCCGGACGTGCGACATGTGCACGGCCGGCCTGGCCCACCACTGCCGGCGGCGCACCGTGCTGGGCATCGACGGGCGGGACGGCTGCTTTGCCGACTTCATCGCGGTTCCCGAACGCAACCTCTTCACCGTCCCGAGTACATTGACCGACGAGGAGGCCGTCTTCGTTGAGCCGCTCGCCGCCGCCTGCCAGGTGCTCGCCCAAGCCTCGATCGAATCCCGGATGACCGTCAGCGTGGTGGGCTCGGGGCGGCTGGGGCTGCTCGTGGCCCAGCTCCTGGCGGGCACCGGCTGCAAACTCACCGTCGTCGGACGCAACCCGCAGACACTGCTGTTCTGTGAGAAGAAGGGTATTCAGGCCATTGCCGTCGATGAGCTGGTACCGCGGCAGGACCGGGACGTGGTGGTCGAGTGCACCGGGTCGCCCGAGGGGCTGCGGCTGGCAATGGAACTGGTGCGACCACGCGGCTCCATCATGCTCAAGAGCACGTTCGCGGATGCCTTGGCCGGGCAGGCGCCGCTGAATCTCGCCCCCATTGTCGTTAACGAGGTCCAACTCGTGGGGAGCCGCTGCGGCCCCTTCCCGGAGGCCATCAACGCCCTCGCCCGCGGGGCCGTCGAGGTCCGCTCGATGATCTCGCGGGTCTTTCCGCTGCCGGAGGGGCTGGCCGCCCTCGACGCCGCCCGCCGCCCGGACCACATCAAGGTCCTGCTCAAAATCAGCCTGCGCTGACGAGGCGCCGGCGCCGCGTTGCGCTTCCCCTCCGGCGTCCGGTTGCCTACCATACCCGTCGTTCACGGACGACACGCCCTGCGCGCTCGACCCGTTGCGGTCGCGGGTGGGGCCACTGGGAGATTGGTCATGGACAAGCGCCAACTGTGGGAACGGTACCGCCGGTACCTTTGCTCGATTCCAGCCCTCGGCCTGCGTGTCGACGTGAGCCGCATGCTCTTTGACGACGACCTCTTCGAGCGGCTGGCCGCACCGATGGAGCAGGCCCTGACGGCCATGGATGCGCTGGAGCGTGGAGCCATTGCCAACCCTGACGAGCAGCGCATGGTGGGCCACTACTGGCTGCGCGATCCGCAGCGCGCGCCGCGTCCCGAGATTGCCGACGAAATACACACGACGCTCAGCCGGATCAAGCAGTTTGCCGCCGACGTCCATGCGGGCACGCTCCACCCGGAGCGCGCGGACGGCTTCTATGTATTGCTGGTCATCGGGATCGGCGGCTCGGCACTGGGCCCCGAGTTCGTCGCCGACGCCCTGGGTACCAGCGACGACTCGCTGCTGGTGCGCTTCATCGACAACACCGATCCCGACGGCATCGACCGCGTGCTGACTGAACTCGAAGAGGAACTGCCCCACACGCTGACCATCGTGATCTCCAAGTCCGGCACGACGCCGGAAACGCGCAACGGCATGCTGGAGGTGGCGGCCGCCTACGAACGCGCCGGGCTTTCCTTCGCCCGCCATGCCGTCGCCATCACCAGCGCCGGCAGCAAGCTCGATCAGCTCGCCCGCGCGCAGGGCTGGCTGGGCATCTTTCCCATGTGGGACTGGGTCGGCGGACGGACGTCCGAGCTTTCCGCGGTGGGCCTGCTGCCGGCGGCCTTGCAGGGCATCGACATCGACGCGCTGCTGGCCGGGGCCCGCGAGTGCGACGCGGCCACGCGCCCACACGACCTCCGCGCCAACCCGGCCGCGCTGCTCGCGGCCCTGTGGCACCACGCCGGCGGCGGCCGCGGCAACCGCAACCTCGTCGTCCTGCCCTACGCCGATCGCCTCGTACTCTTCAGCCGCTATCTCCAGCAACTCATCATGGAATCCCTCGGCAAGCAGTTCGACCGGCGCGGGAACACGGTGTACCAGGGCCTTACTGTATACGGCAACAAGGGCAGCACCGACCAGCATGCGTTCATCCAGCAACTGCGCGAGGGGAGAAACGACTTCTTCGTGACCTTCATTGAGGTGCTCCACCAGCGCGCGTCGTCATCTATTATGATTGACGAGGCGGTCACCAGCGGCGATTACCTGCACGGCTTCCTGCACGGCACGCGCGCGGCCCTGTTCGACAATGACCGGCCTTCGCTTACCATCACCATCCCGCGCGTGGACGCACGCCGCGTCGGCGCGCTGATCGCGCTCTTCGAACGCACCGTCGGCCTGTACGCGGAGCTCATCGGCATCAACGCCTATCACCAGCCCGGCGTCGAGGCGGGCAAGAAGGCCGCCGGCGCCATCCTCGACCTGCAACGCCGGGTCCTCGCCCATCTCGGCGGCCGGCGCGGCGAAGCCTTAACCGCCGAGCAGGCCGCGGCCGCGCTGAATACCGACGACGTGGAGGCGGTCTTCCATCTGCTCGAACACCTGGCCGCCAACCCCGACCACGGCATCACGCGCACCGAAGCGCACCCGCTGCCGGACGCGCGTTTCCGGGCACATTGAGTCAGTAGCCCCACTCCATCGCCAGCCCCATTGCCGGCAAGGGGTGGCATGCCCAAGCGCAGCGTCCCCATGCCCTCCCACGTAGCCCAAGTTAGACACCTGTCGAGCCTAAACGGCCCTAGCGACCCCGGGAAGGGGGTTGGCGGGCCGAAGTTTCCACTACATTTGTGCGACTTCCTCCAGGTAGCGGAGCCGTTGCGGGATCGTCAGTC
>Ga0209200_1000293_pt1 | contig 56163 bp, 49 predicted proteins | sample AD_UKC033_MetaG_FD_184406 | JGI IMG/M metagenome (GOLD analysis project Ga0209200, IMG submission 184406) | Active sludge microbial communities of municipal wastewater-treating anaerobic digesters from USA - AD_UKC033_MetaG (SPAdes) (version 2) | ecosystem: Engineered > Bioreactor > Anaerobic >... | reverse complement strand
GATGCCTGGTTGGTCCATTACAACAACGAGCGACCACACCAGGGTTATCGTAATCAGGGTCGCCGTCCGGTTGAGACGATCGAACTGTTTTTGTCACAGGGTGTTAGGAATGAATCCTAAGAGTACACATAAATCAATACTCTAGATTTGTCTTGATTTCAAATCACCATTTGAAGTGTTCGTAGAGAATTTTTTTCTCCTTCTTAAATAATTTTAAAAATTGTAACATGATTTCAATTATTTTCAAGAGAGTTTATAAGTATTGTATAAGTATTGTTATTTGAAATTGAAATGTGAACTGTTTTCAGTTGAAAAGTGAACCGTTATCAGTTCAAAAGTGATCAATTTATCCATGATAGATTTCTTGAAAAAGGAGAGCGTCATGGATCAATTACACAAGCGGTTTACAAGCGAGCAAGTAAAGCTGCTACTCGAAGGTTATGTTAAAGGCAGGATTTCACGAGCTGAAGTAGAGGAGATATTAGAGATAAACAAGACTCGTTTCTTTGCCATCTTGAGAGATTACCGACAATCTCCAGAGATGTTTACTTTGGAATATCTTCGCAATACCCATGCCCGTCTCTCGGGTGAGGCTGAAAAAGCAATAGCCAACGAATTATTACGTGAGAAAGCGTTGGTGGACAACCCCAAACTGCCAATTGGAGATTATAACTGCTCTGCCATACGTGACCGCCTGCTAAAGAATGGATATGGTGTATCCGTCAATACAATTATTCAAAGAGCAAAACAACTGGGTTGTTACATTCCACACCCACGAAAGAAGGTTCACGACCGAGAGGTTGTTACTGTAGCTGTTGGCGCGTTGATCCAACACGATGCTTCTACGCACCTATGGTCTCCTTTTGCTTCACAGAAATGGACCTTGATCACATCGCTGGATGATTACAGCCGGATGTTGCTTTATGCTGATTTTGTTGAATCAGAGACCAGCTGGGCTCATATTCAGGCAGCACAGTCCGTGATGAAAGTCTATGGAATACCTTTGAGTTATTATGTCGATAATCTGCGCGTTTTCCGTTTTGTTCAGAAACGAGATAGTTACTGGCGTAAACATCTCCTTGTCACTGATGATGTAGATCCTCAATGGCGGCAAATGATGCGATTGATGGGGGTGAATGTTACTTATGCCCTTTCACCACAAGCCAAAGGAAAAATTGAGCAGCCTTACCGATGGCTTCAAGATCGTATTGTTCGAACCTGCGCTCGCGATCAAATTCGATCAGCGCGCGCAGACGGTGGATCATAAAATCGCGGTCATAAAGATCACTCTGCGGCTGACCTCGAGTACCTGCGCCATACACTCCACGTTGGGGTATTCACCGGCGCGAATGCGCCTGTCGCTCTTCATGATGCGTTCCAGTTGCAGCCGTTGAGACATGTTCCTCACACCTCTTAATGATCATTGTTGGGAAACACAGTGCATATAATCTGCACTACCAAACCCCAGATATGATTCTTTATACTGAAAGCGAAAATCTGCATCTGAAGTATTAGGGGCTTGTGAATATTCTAGCTTTTGAATTAGCGAGGTATGCAAAGAGAGGGACTTTCAGACGTCTTAAACTTAACCGCGCGGTTACTTTACCGTGCTTTTTCTGTTAACCGCGAGGAATGGTTGCTGATCTTCTGCCCTTGACCCTCCACAACTAAAGTAATTTTTTTCGCCTTCATTAAGGGGTTTTTGTCCCACTTATGCTTTTGGACCGGCCGTGTAAAGGGATGAAAACAGGTATTTATGAATTAAGAGAAGTGAACACCCCACCCCCCTTGGGGGGAGGAGGAAGACCCTGCCAACGCGGCGGCTGTTCGAGGGGGGTGGAGGGGCTGAGGGGGCGGGTACCTCCTTCACGGTCGTGACAGCACAGTGGTTGATCGACAGCGTGATCGCCCCGGGGTGTACCGGGCAGGCTGCACCCATGAACCTGGAGCCTTGAAGTTGCCAATGATAAGGAATGCCTTGCGGCGTGGTTTTGTGTGCAATTTAAATCATTTCACGCCTGACAGGAGGAAGGCAAACATGGTCAACAACAAAGTTCAGTACATCCCCAAGAAATCCATCAACAGCGTGGTCATCTACGCGGATGGTGGTTGCCCGCGCAACGGGCAGACGGGTGCGCGCATTTTCTACAGCTTCGCGGTGTTCGTAAACGATACCCTCGTGCACCGGGAAACCGTGGAGGACATCAACGGCGCCAAGCAGACCAACCAGGTGGCCGAGTGGTTGGCGATCATCAACGCGTTGGAGTACATGGCGGCTGATCCCAAGCGCGCCACGCTGGGCCTCGAGGTGCGCTCGGACAGCGAGACCGCGATCCAGCAGATCAACGCTGGAAAGCGAGTCATCGCGCCTCACATCAAGCAGCTTTTCGCGCGCTTCCTGGAGGTCATCAAGAAAGTGGGGGTTGATGGGGTTGATGTCAACCTCGTGCAGTTCAAGTGGGTGCCGAGAGAAGAGGTCGTGGCTGTCCTCGGCCATTAGCCAAACCCGCTGGCAGGTGCTGTCTTTAGTAGTGCCTGCCAGCGTCTACTCTGAGTTGGGTAGGAGGCGAATAAGAAATGAGCAACCTTCAGGCGTCTGAAACTATCTACCGCATTGTTCTCAATCCAGAGCACTCCCTGTGCTACCAGACAGCCGGGGAGTGCTTTGAGCGCTACCAAACCGAGTTACTCTCGGGCCGCCAGGGGATGAAGATCGAGATCCTGCTCGACAAAGGCTGGGTGGGGATCAACGATCCACTTGTCTGCCGCTGGTGCCGTAAGCCTTTCGGCGCGGAGACGCACACCCAGTGCCAGATCGAAGAGGATCAGGCTTACCGCGACTTCTGCGATTACCAGGTCTCGGCCCTGATGGACCTGCACTGGTGAGGGAGGACAAAATGACGCTTTCCAAGTTCAAGAAAGTGGCGCAGGGAAGGGAAAGGGCCGCCCTGCGGGCGGCGCTGCGCCGGGGCAATTGGGAAGAACTGGACAAAAACCCAAGGAAATCCATTCCCAAATGTAACAAATATGCTACAATTGGAGCGATAAGGTAACACGCGACGGCGCCACTGTGGAAAATGCCTAGCGGCAGCGCGTGAGCAATCGGGTGCAGATAACACCCGGCAAAATTTAGAGGGCACGAGCGAATTCGTGCAGAGAGGAAGTGCAAGATGCAAAAGCTTATCATCACAGGTCGTTTGGGTCGTGAGCCGGAGATGCGTTTTACCCCGGCAGGTCAGAAGGTGACCAACTTTTCTGTCGCTACCGACCGCCGCTACACCACGGCGGAAGGCGAGAAGAAAACCGTCACCAGCTGGTTCAACATCGAGGTGTGGGGCAAGATGGCGGAGGTCTGCAACCAGTACCTCCACAAGGGCAACCAGGTGGGGATCATCGGGCGCCTCAAGGACCCGCGCTGCTACCAGGCGCAGGACGGCACCTGGAAGGCCTCAACCATCGAGGTTGTGGCTGAAAGCGTCGAGTTCCTGACCCCCAAGGGAGCCAACGAGGAACCCGAAGCAGAAGCCGTGGCCGAAGAGATCCCGTTCTAACGGCGGGAGACGGATGAGAAGGTACGCATAAGGCGTTTCGTGCCGTAGACCGTACCGCCACAACAGGGAGAGCTCGCAGGAGTTCTCCCTTTTTTATTTAACGGAGGCAGAGATGTTACACGATTTGGCCGTTCAGCTCAAGGACTTCAAGCTGGACATCAACAACACCGTGCTGGATGAGTTGAAAAGCAAGCCGTTCTACACGGTCTGGCAGGAGCAGTGGGGCAGGATGACCACCGAAGCTGGCGGCGACATCGCCATGCTGCGCTTACTGAAACAGGCTGAACAAGAATACGCCCCGGAGTGCATGCTTCTCGACACGATGGCGGCGCAGGTGCAATACGAGGCGCGCTCTGAACTGGACGCGCTCGAAGCGGAGCGCAGGCAGGCGCGTGAAGCAAGCCGCAGGATGTCCTATTCAGATGTCGAAAGACCCGCGGACATCTACCGCCGCTGGATGAAGCCTTTGCGCTTCATCCACACCTACAACTACGGGGTGGGATCGATCATCCGTGACCTCGAGCTGGAGCAGACCATGCCCTACGGGGAGCTCGATAGCCCGCACTGGGTGGACGGGTATACGGGTGAAGTTGATCCCGATGCCATGCTGGAACGTGTTAACTTTCCGGCGTCTGAAAGTGATGAGGAGAGCCTTTTCTACTCCGAAGCCTTTGACGAAGAGGACGAGTTCACCATCGAGCAATTTGAAGAGCGTGAGTTCGAAAAGCCCGTGTGGATGCAGGTGCAGGAGGACATGCAAGTATCTCCTTCCTACTTTGATTTGGTCAACGAGCTCAGGCTCGAGCGCAACGCTTTGCGCGAACGCATCAACGGGTCACTTACCGAGAGACGGGAAATCGCGGCCAAGCGCATCGCCATGGCAGCGCACTGTAAAAAGATCGCACCACCGTTGGTTCTCTTGAAGGCTGCCCGCGAGATCGTGGAGAACAAAGTGCTTTCCACTCTCGGGCAAGAAGTTTACGCCAAGTGCAATAGGTTGGTATGGGAAGAGCGCAAGGCGATCTTCCCCGACGCGCGTGAAGTAGTGCGGGGGAGCCCGGAGGCGGTGGGCTACCTCCACGGGCTGCAGGGGATGGCCGATCGCAGCGAAAGCCCGGTCGATCTGGCTGTGCTCTTCCTCTCCATGCAGCATGGGCTGTGTTTCGAAGAGCTCGACAGCCGCCAGGTGCACTTGTCGGGCAAGGGGACACTGTACGAGTTCATCGAGGACAACGAAGAGGAGCTGCTCGAGAACATGAACAACCCCGCAGGCATCTCCGAGGTGTGTCCTTCAAGGGAGTACATCGACGCGTACTGCGAGGAGACCCTGCAACTCTACGCGGACACGGGGGACGCAGACCTGTCCAAGTCCCGTTTCAACCATCCCTACTTCATCGAGGGCTACATCCGCGCCGCAACCGTATTACGCAACGTCACCAAGGAGAATCTGATCTCCGCGGGGCATGAGAACTTCAGGCAGAAAATCTCCCCGGCTGGCAACCGCGCCTATCACCAGGCTCGTCTGGAGGGCAAAGACATGAAGGAAGCCATGCGTGCTTTCTGGCGGGTGGTGCACCAGCCCGAGAGGGTGAGACCTCGCATCACTGCTGTCAGGGACACCGGCTTGATCCTGGACAGCGGTCGCTCAATCAGCTTCGGTATCGCCGTCCTCAAGGTGCAGCATGATGAGCTGGAGCTCTCCCGAGAAGACAGGGTCAGGCTCAGGGACCTGCTCAGCTCGCGCAACTGGGGGTACGCGCTGCAGGCGGTTTTATAGAAACACACTTCCTGGTGGAGCTGAGGCTCCGCCAGGATATTTTTTTTACGGCGGTCACGAGACCCACGGCCACCGCTGACTTTACGGCGATGGGTGTGCCTCGGCGCACCTGATCCACTGCCACCGCAGACTTTACGCAACTTAACTTACTCCCACACCCTAACTACAAGGAGGTTGACATGACCAGGACTCTCAAGGTGACCGACACAGGTGATTTCTACAGGAAGGACGTTATCCCGCAAATTCGTTTGAAAGGCAAGTGGCTTTCAAAAGCCGGTTTCTCTCCCGACCAAAAGGTGGAGATCAGCCAGTTATCGAAGGGAGTTTTGGTGATTAACCTTAAAATTTCCTGATTAACCTTAAAATATCCTAAAAAGGCGTAACAACCCTTGACTAAATGGAGCGTAACTATTACAATCAGTGAAACGATTGCAGTGGAACGCGTGCCGCAACGAATACTCGACACAGAAAGGGCGTTGGTTACAATGCATCTTCAATCCTCACTCAGTCAACAAACTCGTGTTACACGACCAATCGTTTATCAAACAAGCATTACCCGACTGCCGTAAGGCAGTCCCTCCTGGCTTAGCAAAGTAACGGTAAGAGCAAAACCATTCACTAGAAATCGCTCTGCCAGATCAGCTCTTATGATTTGAGATTACGTTGTGGCTGTTGCGTGCGCAGTGAGGAATTACGAAACAAGTTTCAATTTGATTTCGATTTCTTTGATTGCTTTCCTCAGCGCAACACTGTTTTTGATTTTTTGATAATTACCAGGCGTCACAGAATACGATATGAGATGTCGTGGTTCACCAAACAGGTTTTATGATCGGTTATTTGGACTGCATTACAGTCTTGATATCAAACCTTGGGAGTATTCTACACAACCGGGGTTCTCTCTCTCTCCAGAGGTCCGAAGTGAACCCCTGGGGGTGCCGAGAGGAAAGACTTTCAGGCGTCTGAAAGTATGGAGATCGTTGGACTGATCGTTCTATTTATGGGATTGCTCCTCCTCCTGTTCACGGCGGTTTCTGTCCTCGCCTGGCGGGGATAGTGCCTTTTTCTAAGTTTGGCCGAGTTGCTTGTTTCACCTTCGAGTTGGAAACCTGTTTTTGGAGGGCTTCCTTGGAATTCGTATTTATTTTAGTGGCGTTCATTGTCGTGTTCGTGATCGGGCTTTTCTTCATCCTGGCCGTGTGGGCATACTGGTAGATGAACAATCGCTACGTCTCAAGGGTAAGAAGATTGGTCTCTCGGGAATACCTCAGGGAAATGAAGCGATATGTCTTCCCTCTGACATCCTTGCCAGTGGAACTCAACCTGGAAGTGGAAGTGGAGAAGGACTATTTCCAATCCACGGCGGCCATCGGGCATCCTTTATTCGGGTATTTCGGGCTTACCATGCGGGGATTGGTGCTCAGTGCTCTCGGCAGGCCTGTTAGTCTTTTGGTGGATCACCGCAAGGCATTCCTTCATCCGGTCTGTGTCGAGAATGGGCACCTCAGCCTGGATACCAAAGGCGCGCCTTTCTCGTCAACGGATATCGGCGCCGTCGCCCTCGCCGCCAATAAACTGCTTTTCCTCAACGAAATTGTCCAGGATGTGGTGACCGAGGAAGGATTATCCCGGTTGGCGGAAAACCTCAACCGCTATCTCATGACCACATTGTCGGGCAGGATATGAGTTTCAGGTGTCTGAAAGGAGAGTTATGGACGAGAAAACGAATAAATTGTTAGAACGGTTGCGTGCAAATGGGCACAACCCTAAAGCCATCGACGGGAACACTTACCGCTGCGCTCACTGCGGTGGATCCATGTGGGCAACGATTATTGGACCGCATCTGGAGCGATGCTCAAGGGAAAATGCGCCGGGAGTTTGAGGTCAACGGCGCGGTAAGAATTATTTCAAAGGAGGCATATGATGGACACAGACATACAGAAAATGACCAGTTTACAGGAAGTCGTAATTGCAGCGGATGACGCGCTGGAAGCGCTGTTCAAATCCGCCAAGGAGAGGGAAGAGGAACTCGCCAGGCAGAAGAAGCAGTTGACCGAAGACAGGATGAAGGGACTTGAGGAACATTTACGGCGCCATTTACCCACCGCCGTCATGCCTTACACCGACCCTCAGTTGGGAGAGCGGGATTTTCTAGACACTTCAATCTCCGGTTTCTCGGTCAAGATAGAAGTTCCAGGAGCATATCCCATCTTCCGGCACTGTTACTTCGATGTCTGGGCGGACAGCTGGCACTCCGCCCCCATGTTCTACATCCATGATCAAGAAGGGCGGTTCATTGGCCAGCACGAGGATTTTCTTTTAGCCTTGGTAGCTGCACGAAAACATTCCCTCGATGCAGGATTGGAAAAGTGAAGTTCTTTTGCTCGGAGGCGAGAAAGGTAACATTGTGTTATCCCAAAACGGTAAGATAGAAGGCATTGACATTTCGCAGTTCCAGGATGATTACTCCACCGCGAAGAAACCCGACCTGAAGTTGGCCGCCGCCAACGGCGCGAGGTTCTACTATATGAGGACTTCCTATGGTAGGGTGGAGGACCGCATGTTCAGGTATTTTCTTGAACAGGGTAAGGGTGTGATGGACCAAGCGGCGTATCACTACATGGATTATTACTCGCATCCATCTCTCGGGTATAGTCCATCCAAGTGGGGCATCATCCAGGGGGAGAAGATCATCTCTCTACTGAAGGATAACCCGATGCCCATTTTCATCGACGTGGAAAGCGCCAGTCCCGCTTATGCCTCTAATATTTCTACAGTGTGGGGCACGGCCATGACCATTTTGGACAACATCCTGAAAGTCGTGGATGATCAATTTGGCACCGCTACGGGGATCTACGCTTCCACCGGTTGGCTTGGGAAATTCTATTCTTATCATAAGTGGCGTCCTTTAGCGGCGGCGAACTACAACCCCACCACCCCCGAGAGCATTCGCAAGATTGTTAAAAACGCCGGCTGGACGGACCTGGTCATTTGGCAGTACGCCTCACATGGGGACATCAACGGGGATGGGACGCCGGATGGGAAGTTGACGGGAATGGAAACGGCGGCGCTTGATCTTAATCTATGGATGGTGGACCAGGCGCGCTATGAAGAGTTCTTCCGCAAGTGCAATACTGTCGTGGAGGATGCGCCGATTGTGATTGATAAACCGGACGATGAAGTGCAGGAGCAGAAACCCAAAATGAAAAGCGTTGAGATAAAGAAAGTGAAAATGGGAAGGGGAGGGTTGCGGGTAAGGACCAGTTCCAAAGCGCCGACGTTATTCTCGCTCGTTCAGGACAAGCTGGCTGAAGGCACGGAGGTGGAGATCCTGGAACGGGTTTTGTCAGGCAATTACACCTGGGTGCGCATTGGGTACAGGCAGTGGGTGTGTGAACAAGAAAGGGAGGCATCTTACCTGGAATAGTTGTAGTGAGGGTTTATGGAACCAAAGGGGGTTGTTACAGACGTCTGAAGGATATTCTACAAGTTGTTGTTTTTTCGGATATGGAAGTTCACTCAAGTTTTTTCGCATGTTTTTAAAGATTGCAGCATAATTGTTCAAGGAATTGTTGAGAAACAGATAGTTTAGCAAATGAATCGAGGTCTGATGATTATTTATTCTCTTTTTGAATACCGCGCAGCTTGCTGCGTCGGTTCAACGCTTGAAGAGGTGGCTGATGCTCTCGCGATTCCGTAATACCGCGCGAGCTTGCTCCGCGGATAGGAATCGCTAAACCACCTATATTTATTTTGGAATCGAACTTTCGGGGAGAGTCTTGTTATAAGAGACTGTTTTTCGCAATAGACCAAATGAAGTTTTCACTTAAGGATTTTCGTCATCAGAAAAACACTTTTCCAGAAATGTAACTATAATCTAACGAGTACTCAAAAAGATGAAACACTGTAAAATTGGGATTAATTATGTTTACTAAGAATAGAATTATTTCGGTTGTTATTGTGTTGGTCCTTATTAGTCTATTGATCGCAGGTCATGTAAAAAATACCCAAGACAATAAAAGAATTTATATTGTTTTCAGATACGATGATTATTCAGCGACGAGTAACAATGAATTTACTGTAAAATTACTAAATCTCTTTCGTAATTATAGTGAGTCGATCACATTTTCAGTTCTTTCGTACACGGAACCAAATAATCCATGGCATGATCCGTTAATACGAGAGGATAATATTGTCCCATTAACGCTTGAGAATACTGAGCTATTGAAAACTGGTCTTGCAGAGGGGTCATTAGAGATTGCTTTGCACGGATTTTCGCACCAAAATCATAATCCTCAAGAAGCAAGTGAGTTCTCCGGGCTGGATTTCGAAACTCAGTTGTCTATGTTAGGAGAAGCAAAATCACACTTGGAAAACATAATCAACGCCCAGGTAACGATTTTTGTTCCACCATGGAATGAGTATGACCTCAACACCTTATTAGCCATCGACAAGCTGGGTTTTAGGATTATTTCTGCCAGGGGTCGCGGTGTCAGAAGTGACCAGGTTGATTTAATTTACCTACCCTTTTCCTGCACACTCGAAAATCTTACGGATGGGATCAAGAAGAGTAGGAAGACTGATAAAGATACTATTCTGTTAATTGTCTTAATGCATGAATATGAGTTTTTGGAATTTTCATCGCCAGATGCCATTATTTCATTTAAGGATTTTTCAAACACGATGAAATGGTTAAATAGGCAGGGAGATGTCAAAATAATCACCTTGGAGGAAGCTGTGAAATTCCGCAACGATTTATTTTATTGTCCTTGAAAATCTGGGTATGAACAAGATCTCTTACTCTCACTTATCCGATCCATCTATTCTCTTCCTAATCCTTAGCCTTGTTGCAGGATTGATCTTGTGCGTGTTGATTCCGTTCGGGACAGGTTTTGATGAAGACCAACATTTGGTAAGAGTGTATGATATTGCTGGCCTCCATTTCTTGCCGAATAGAGGTGAAAATGGTGAAGTGCCAACCCTTTCAGAATTTTTTACGCTTTCTTATCGCCGCTACTTTTTCCAAAATCAAGGTTCGGATTTGCTTCTTACGGATAAATTCTTTATAAAACCTGATTTTCTTAACATGTATAGTATTTCGACGCGTGCAGTTTATCCACCACTAATCTATTTACCTCAGACTGTTTTTGCCAGATACTTGTGGATGAAGTTTAGTTTTCCCATTATTCCGGGAACAATTATCCTGCGAATTGTTGGAATGCTCATTTATGTCTTCGGTTCGTACATCTCGATAAAAATAATACCATTTGGCAAGTGGGTTTTGTTTGTACTTGCCTTATCACCCACAGCGTTATATCAAGCATCGACAATTAATGCTGATGGATTTACCAATGTCGTGAGTTTCCTATTCGTAAGTTTCGTTTTACGTTTAATCACCCAAGAGGAAAAATTCTCCAATCGACAAATCGTTTTTTTGGTATTACTCACACTTTTAGTTGGTTTTTCAAAGCCAGGTACAGTCATACTGATACTTTCTCTCTTTGCCTTAAAGAAAGAAAAATTTCAAAGATTGTCGCAAAGAAGCATGGTATTTCTTAGTGCAATTGCTTCGGTGACGGTTACGATCTGTTGGTGGAAAATCTCTATGACAAATGCAGCGCCTTCAGATTTGGTAGGTGCAGATCTTCAACTTAATACCCAAGTGTTGTTTGAGAACCCGCTTGACTTTTTTCTATTTTTTGTTCGTACCACCATCAATTCTATGCCACCGTACATACGCACATGGATTGCCGCTTATGGATATTGGGTAGGACGCGTCCCGAATTTTGTTTACTGGTTATTCATTGTTGCCCTTACCGTTAGTCTTTTATTGGAATACCGGGTGAGTATGATTTCTTGGAAAACTCGGGTCTTCCTCATAGCTTTATCCTTCATTTCTTTAGCCTCAGTTCTGCTTCAGTATAACCTTGTAAAGTATATTCCAAATTCGAATGTCACAATACTTAGTGCGCACGGTCGGTATTTTGTTCCGTTTGCATTGCCTTTTTTTATTGCACTTTGTGGAATAATCAGCTTTCCAATTAAAAACAGAATGATCATTTCAATCTTCGTATCTATTTGTTCGACTTTAGCTTTGTTGTTCTTCATCCTGGGGCTTTATATGACTTATTATGCAGAATGCCATGAAAACCTCTTTTTACCAAATCGATGCACTTTACCTCATTATCAGAATATTGATACATCAACCCCCCCAACTATCGTAGTTGATTCCCAAACTTCTATTACTTTTCAGTTTATTAACACCTGTGAACGGTTGGTTTCGGTTGAATTACTAATTGGCGAACCATCAAACAATGCCGAAGATATATTCCGTTTTTCAATTCTTGATTCTCAATATACCAGAATCTTTTCAACTGATATACCCAATCCTGAGTTGATCCCTCTCACAAGGTTAAAGTTGGATCTATCTTCGATAAGTTTTGTTAAAGATGAAATGTACATCATAGCAATAGATTCAATAAACTCAAGCGGAGGTTTAGAGTTGGCACTCAGGCCTGTCGATGCTTATCCGGGTCAATTACGGGTAAACAATGATGAAAACCATAACGATCTAATCTTTTACTACTCGTGTTCGAGGTGAGAGAAGACACTTTATGTAATTGCAATAAATCCCCTAATTCATCTCTCGGGATACACTCTCCGTCTAAGCGCAAGTAATTCACATTTTCGATTGTGACGATCCGTAAAGTAGTGGGCTTGATGTTTTTGGTTTCGATAAACAGAACTATCCCTGTTTGAATCATGGATATGGCTTCTTCCCTGGTAATTTTTGTGGGCGGTAGAAACATAGAATGAGATCGGTCTGTGTAATTACCTATCAGATGATCGACCATTTCCTGGTTTGGTGATGATTGAAATCCAATTATGCAGAAATAATTAGAAAAGTGAGTGTTCATGCAACAATAATAGCACGAACGTTCTATTTGTCAAATTGAAATGTTTCATGCAATGAAATAAATCACTCCTTGCGAGAGGCGGTGGATATTATCTAAAATATTCAGAAAAAAGATGGGATAACCATCAGTCCAAATTTGAACTGCACGTCAGTGTGCTTCGTAAGGACGTACCCAATGTTGAAACGATTGTCCTGGAGGCAGACCCCTCAGCCTTCATCACCGCCGAGGACGTGCGCCCGGTGCGCCGCGGCTTCTGGCGGGCGTGAAAGATCACCCGCGGTAGATCAACCCACATTAAAATTTCTTCGGGTTTCTATAGCGTTGTCAGTTATCCAGATCCCATATTTTCACATCATCCAGGTCAACCATTACTTGTTCCAGCAATTCACTTCCCCCGGTACCAATAACGAAATCGAGTGAAAAAGGACCTTCTGCATCCTGGTTGGAAAAGGATAGTAATTGATCGGAATTAAGATAGACAAGAAAATGAGGGCTTTTATTAATGATAGTAATCCGTACTGGTTTTGAAAAATCAACTTTTTTATCTGGAGCAACTGTTCCGGTATAAACTTCGGAGAACTGTCCTTTTTGAAAGTTCCAGTCACCTTCAGGGCTACCAACACGAAAATTTGGGTTTGACGCCGATGGCCCCCCCATTCTAAACTCCATTCCAATCGGGTTGCCCTTAAAGTCCACGTCCATTTGAAGCATGTAATTTTTGTATACCATATCCGAATAAGATAAAACGCCGCCCCACACATTCCGCATGCTGCATTTCATTGAGCCATCTGAAATCTCCATATTGGCATTTTCTGGATTATATTCTCCCGAGGGGTCTTCCACAAATTTCCAGGAAGGGTCAACACTCGAAAAATCATCCGCGAAAGTGGGTGGTTGGTTTTCAGTTTGAGCCAGGACACGCTCGGGGATGAACAGGCTATCCAAATCCCAAAAGCGGATATTATCCATAATTATTGGGTTAGAATCTATATCCTGACCCCCACTACTCACTAACTGATCAATTACCAGAGTTCCAGTATCATCACCCGGGCTGCTATATGACAACAGCAAAGTGTCATCCACATAGAAAAGGTAAGTCGTACCATTCTTAAGAATTGTGAATGTTACAGATGTGTTTAATTCTTCCGGGAATGGTGCTTCTTGTACCAGCAGCATCTCCCCTTCTGTACCAGGAGCCTGAGTCCAAAGGACCCACCCGGTATAGTTTAGAATGAAATCGACCACTGATCGATTTCCAATATTGACGCCAATTTCATAACTTGTCGAGGTTTGCGGGAATTTGATGTCCGTTTGCAGGATGAAATTACTGTTTTGGGCATTGAGCATGGGGTGAGTAAAGGAAAAATGCTGGCAAGAAGGGCCAAGCTCAAGTTGCAGTTCTCCGTTGACGACCTTAAAACTACTCGTCAGATCGAAGCCGGGGCAATACATCTCATTTGAATTGACAATCCAATTGGCGTCCAGGCGTGAAAAATCATCCATAAAATCGGGGGGCTGGCTCTCGATCGCCGCCAGGATGGGATTCGCCCACACGTTGACCTCTTCCATCCAGGCAGGCATGGCGGTGGGAGTGCTGGTGGCGGGAATTGGTGTCGGTTTTGACGTTGATTTGATCACCACAGTGGTTGGGGGTACCACCTCAGTCTTCTCCGCAAAAGGCAAACCTTCAAACACTCCGGTCAATATCATCATCGCAATTGCAACTACGATCAGTACACCCGCAGCAATAGGGATAAATATTCTTCTTTTCTGTGAAAAGACGGGGGGCGATTTTGTTTCAGTTTTATCTGCGGGCCTAACTGTCCTTCTTTCCTTACTGTCATGCCAGTGATCCTTCACGGGGGGAGGACTTAGTTCAGTTTCTCGCGGTGGTGGCCTCTCAGCAACTGGTTCTGCCTCAACCGCTACCGGCGCTGGAATAACTTCAGGGGTTCGTTCAAGGATGGCAAGGATAGCCGTCGCAAGTGTCTCTATATGTTTCTCCAGAGGGGGGGTGATGGCATCCAGCCAATGTTTACGGCCAAAATAGTAGCGCATGGCCGAGGTGGGTTCCACTTCCTGGATACGGAAGGGAATAATTGGAATCCCCTGGTTGAATGCCTGGTTGACCTCGTTGAGGATGTGCTCGGAAGCGTTGGTGTTTATAGACCAGATCAAAACAAATACCTTGCTGACGTCTATGGCATCAATGATGGATTCCGCGAAGTTCTTGCCTGCGGGGATATCCCTGGGGGCGATCCAGCAGCGGATCTTTTGGTCCTCCAATTTCGCGCACACCGCATCAGCGACGGTTTTATCTTTATTGGGGTAACTAATGAATACATCGTGTGCCATTTTCTGCTCCTACAAAACGCCGCAATAGAGCTTTCAGCCAGTCAAATCAACTACCCGTGAGTCAGAAGAAGTGCGGTTAAAGCCCTGTGTAAAGGTAATCCGCCGGATCTTTTCCCGCTCTTTCAAAGATACTTCTGAACTGGTTGTAATAACTGTCCATGATCTCGATCAACTGTGTGACAATCTGGTCTGTGTCGGTGATCTGGCAAATCGTCGCCAGTGAAACGGATTCCTTTGAGGATGTTATGAAGTAGTCAACCAATCGGTTTGAAATCTCATGTGGAATATCTGGTGAAAAACTGATATTTGTTTTTGGTGTTGAGGCCGTGGTTAATATCACCGTTATACTCTCCATAACGTTTGGCAGGTCTGATACCTCCCTGACATCATAGTAGGATGAGCCCGCGGCACATTCACCATTGTAAACACTATTCAGAACATCAATATGGTTTCCAATCTCCCTGATCTCACCAAAAAAATTTTCAGGATCCCCCACTGAGGCCATCATTTCAAGCGATGGTAGTATCCATCCCGACATACTGCTAAGGGATGGTATGCAAAAGGTTTGATCACGCAATTGTAGAATGTCCGAATAACCCTGGGAGGTTTTAGTGAAAACCATTCCGCTGTACCTGATATCTTCATTAGCGTTCCACAACATTTTTGCTTCGGCACACCCTTTTTCAGATGCAACCAGGTATGAAATTGATGAAAGCGCGGCTAAATGAGCTTCCTTTGAGCATAATGCATCGACAACAGTTTTCATATCCGGCGCCGGAATGATGTCCATATGGATATCTGGGTTTTTTGTGGCAAAATCTGATGTAATTTCATCTACCGCCAGGCTTATTTCGTTGAATTTAATGAATTCTGAAGGGATGTACATGAAAATGATCGGATATTCTTCACTTCCCAACTCGGGACCGGCAGGTTGAGGGGTAGGGGTCGGTGAGACCATAATATTCTCTAGTGTCTGAGTAACAGTTGGTACGTCAAAAATTGGGGATTGCGTTGCTGTTTGTTGTTGCGGGATTAGTTTGGGAAGTCCGATTGTGAGAGTCAAAACAGCAAGTAACAGGAAGACGCTTGCGCTTATTATCCAGGCTGCCTTTTTTCCCCTTTTTCTCGTTTTTACAACCGCGTGGGTTTCAGCGGCATCTGCTTCAATACTTGGTACTTCGAGATTATTTTGAACACTTAAAACCAATGTATCGATATGTTCTTGCCATGTAGGATCATAGGCATCAAGCCAATGCCTCGATGATAGATGCAAGAACATAGCGCCACTCGGATCCAGTTTCTCGATACGAAAAGGCAGAATTTTTACTTCTTTGTTTATCGCCAAGTTCAACTCGTCAAGAACGCGTTGAGATCTATTGGAGTGGCTGGAGAAAATAATGATGAACACTTTGCTTTTACTGATAGCCTCAGCAATGGTGTCCCCCCAGTCCGCACCAGGTTTAATATCCCGAGGAGCATACCAGCAGCGGATTTTTTTATTTTCTAATGACGCGACGATCTTATCTGCGACAACCTTATCTTTGGAACTGTAACTGACAAATACATCGTTCTCCATTGTTATCTCCCTCGTATATTAAACCCGATAGATCTGGTACCCGGCCAGCGCCAGAAAATGTGGGATCTCCTTGACCGTGTTGCGGTCCTTATCCTTCTCACTCTCCGAGAGCCGCAGATCGTCGTAAGGCACCAGGGAAGGATGGAGCTTTAGCCTTTCATCGCGGGTTTCCCCGTACACCCAGCCCTGCGCCTTTTTCTGGTCGCACCAGCGCTCGTGTTCCATTTCTGCCATCATTTCAATTTCATCTTCGTTGAAAGTAAACTTATCCCCGCCGTAATCGCTCCAAGGCGCGATATCACAATTGATTGCCCTTAATTTCTCTCCAATACTGTCCGCCTGGGAACGGTTCATCTCTTTGTAACCTTCGGGCAGGCAGTCCCAGTCCACTAACACAGGGCTGGAACCAGGCAGGTGTCCTTTCGCCGCCTCCTGGCGCAGGTACTCTTCGTGAATTGCCCGAGAAATCGCTTCGTGGCTCGAATTGTATATCAGGTCCAACTTGCAGGTCCGCTCCATCAACCCGAAGAGAAATAGATGATTAAACACAGTCGTGCTGCGGCTGGATTCACGGATGAGGTTCGCCAGTCCCTTTTCCTCATTCATACGCACCAGGATGCGAACATCAAAGGGATTCAATTTTTCAACCAACTGCAGGGCGGAACTCAAACCAACGTTCTCTTCCTCCACCATCACGTAAACCAGTGAAGCACGGGGTTGTTCATCGCTGCCAAAGAGAAATTCGGCTCTCAAGAAATCGATCGACCCTGTGTCGAATACGAGCGCTTCCCATTGGCACACCTGGTCTACAAGGGAGTGTTCCTGGCACAACCGGCCGATGAAATGTTCCGCCTCAGGGTCAACAACCGAGATGAGGATCCTGCGCTGCGTGGCTTCATACATTGGTGACCATCGCCGCGCGGCATTCAGGACAACTTGCTCGGCGAAGTCTCCCACACCAATAATGAGCAAGTCCGGAGTTTCACTTTCTTCAGAAAGTTCTTTCGTGATCGGGAACTGCCTGAAAAGTTGCTTCGCTCCCTGGTCGTAAATATTAAAAATATCCAGACGAAAGGCATCGTTTGAACCAATGCGGAACTCCTGGGTGCGCAGGAGGACCCAAAGTTTCATATCTTGAATATGAATGGTGCAGCTTAATTTGCCGCTCCTGCGGTTTTCTACCAGCTTGCGCGCGATCACTGCCAGGTCAGCATTAACGCCGTCCTCACCGCAAACGCCAACCAGGTAACGTGCTTTTGTAATCCCCGCTTTTTTCAATAAATATGCATCGCGTGCGTCACCTGTCAACACCAGCGCCCCAAACTCCCGGCAGCTGGCAATATTCGGATTGTTGCCGTCTTTTTCTATGATCACAACCGGGTACCCGTTTTCCCTGAAGCTCCTGGCGATGTTCAGCCCCTTCTGACCCAGACCGCAGAGGATCACGTGGTTTCTTAAAAAGCTCAGTCCCAACAACCTCGCCTGATCTCTGAAGAGCACCGCCAGACCCAGTAGCACCGCATACATCGAAATAACTGGCGAAAGCCACCTGGCGATTTCCAACTGCCAGGGGATCGGTTCAGCCAGGTTGCCAGCCTCTATGGTGAACAACCACAGCGCGTCGTAGAAGGCTGTGGCCAGCGATTTCGCTTCTCCCAGGCGGGAAAAATACTTGTAGAACCCGACGGTTCCCAGTGATAATGCAATAATTGCGAAAACAAAAAGGAAAAGTACACGCGCATCAGCCATCCCCCGTAAAAAGTGCTTGCTTCTCCCCCGTGGATCAGAAACCGTTGAACACGGGTAATCCCCGCTTTGCGTTCTCTGATCAGCCAAGCGTCACCTCCAGCAGCCAAGAACCTCAAGCAACAACATGTATCCCTAATAAATTAGGCGATCAATAAGTAGATTGTAGCATAACTTAAAAAAGCCCGGCGCTGCTACGGCCGGGCCTGATGTGTGCTTCTTACCTATCTATTGCAGAAAATCCCAGGGATTCACCGCACCGTAGTTCTCGTGACGCAGCTCAAAATGCAGGTGCGGACCGCTGGAATTGCCAGTGGTGCCCAACATGCCGATCTGCTGACCGCGCACCACGTTGTCACCGCAGAAATTCAGGTAGTTATCGAGGTGGGCGTACACAGATTGCCAGCCGTTGCCGTGATCCACGACGATCAGGTTGCCGTATCCATGCTCGTTCCAATTGGAGTAAACGATCACACCGTCATCCACCGCGTAAATGGGATTGCCGATCTTGCCGCCAATATCGATGGCGCGGTGGTTGGTTTCGGGGCTGTACTGGAAACCGGAGATGTAGGTCTCAGAGGTCGGCCACATGAACGGCGGACCCGAACCAATGTAACCGGAAGTGAGGATACCGCAGGCAGAGCCCGAAATGGAGGATTCGGCGGGTTTTTCGCGCGTGTAGGTAGGCAGCCAGTCAGTGAACTCGCCCACGCCGCCGGGCACAAAGAGCAGCGTGCCTTCGGGAATGTTGGGGAACGCGTAATCGCCGAGCGTGGCACGGTCAAGGTTGTTTGCCGGCCAATCGATGATGGTATCAGGGGTGACGTTGTAAAAACTGGCCACGCCGTTGAGCCCGTCGCCGGTGTTCCATTTATAAACCGCACCGTCCATTACCGGGATGAGGATGTTCACCCCCGGAAAGATGTTGTGCGGGTCATCACCCAGGATGTGCCGGTTGCTCCACAACAGGGTTTGGGGCTTGAGCCCGAATTTCTCAGCAATACCGAAAAGCGTATCTCCGGCCATAATGGTGTATTCGATCATCGTGGTGCGCACCTGCGCCGGCCGGTCAGTGTGGATCAGCGCCAGGCGGTTGATGCCGAATCCGCTGTACAACACAGGTTCAGATTTCATTACCAGGGGTGTTAATGGTGTTGACACCTGCGTTGCCGACGCGGCAGTCTCGGGTTGAGCGGACGGTTTATTCTGCCTGTTGAGCACAAACCTGCCCATTACCCACACCACGACCAATACCAGTAATAACGACACAACAGCAGTTCCCACGCGCAGGGTGGTCTCACCAAGCCCCAGGTGAACAATTCTGTTCCACAACCTCTCGGCTGGCGAAAGACCATCGCTTAAGGGGTCTTCCTGCGGAGGCTGAATTTCACCCGTGGGTTTTCTTTCAGGATTTTCAGTCATTTTTTCCTCGAAAAAAATCATAACATCCCGCACCAATATGGTCAAGTTGCGTGAAATCAGCAGAAAACTGCATACAGGGTGTTTGAATAAGCCCGGGTGGTTATTTTGGCACCAGGTTTCGTGTTAGAATACCGGCATCAAGTAAGCGAGGTGAGCATGACCGAATCCATTCTTGTTGCGGCAGCCTGGCCGTACGCCAATGCTGAAATTCACGTGGGCAACCTCTCCGGCTCCTACCTGCCGGCGGATATTTTTGCGCGCTACCACCGCCTGCGCGGCCGGCGGGTAATGTTCGTCTCCGGTACAGACAGCCACGGCACCCCCATCACAGTGCGTGCTGATGCTGAAAAAAGCACTCCCTTCCAGGTATACCAGCGTTTCCACGCCGGTTTCCTTGACCTGTTTCAGAAGCTGGGATTGACCTACGACCTGTTCACCAGCACCCACACGCAGAATCACATGCACGTGGCGCGCAACGTCTTCCTGGCGTTAAAGCATAACGGTTTCTTATATAAAGAAAGCCAGGACCAGTGGTACTCCTCCAGCCAGCAGCGCTTTTTACCGGACCGTTATGTCGAGGGCACCTGCTATATCTGCGGTTTTGAAGGCGCCCGCAGCGATCAGTGTGATAAATGCGGCAACATGCTCGAAGCGTCTTTATTGATCAATCCTAAATCAAAGATCGACGGGAACACCCCGGAGTTGAGGAGTACAGAGCATTATTTCCTGGATCTCTCACGCTTGCAAGACCTGGTGGTGGAGTTCCTTAAGTTGCGCGAAAGTTACTGGCGCCCAAATGTGCTGCGCCAATCACTTGGGCAGATCCTGGCGGATGGTCTGCGCGGCCGCCCGATCACACGCGATCTTGAGTGGGGGGTAAAGCTCCCTGAGGAGGCGCTTGGTGAGGGTCCTGAATGGGAAAACAAGTGCCTTTATGTGTGGTTTGAGGCGGTAATTGGTTATCTCTCTGCGTCGATCGAGTTAAGCCAGCTCAGCGGAGATAATGACGCCTGGCGCAAGTGGTGGCAGGATGCCGACGCGCGCACGTATTATTTCATCGGCAAAGATAACATCCCCTTCCACGCCATCATCTGGCCGGCGGAACTGATCGGCGCCGGCGAGCACCTGGATGTACTGCTGGGCAGCGTCGATCCTAAACCGCTGGTGCTGCCGTATGATGTGCCGGCGAACGAGTTTATGAACATTGAATCCCAAAAAATTTCCGGCAGCCGCAACTGGGCTATCTGGGGATTGGACTTTTTGACGCGCTACGACCCCGACCCGCTGCGTTACTACCTCACTGTGAATATGCCTGAAAGCAAGGATACTGATTGGGATTGGGACGACTTCTACCACCGCAATAACGATGAACTCGTGGCCACCTGGGGCAACCTGGCCAACCGCGTGCTCTCGTTTGCTTTTAAACACTGGCAGGGTGTCGTGCCGGATCCGGGAGAGCTGACCGCACTGGATCTTGACCTGCTGCGCACCATCGAGGATGGTTTCACAACGGTAGCTGCTGAACTTGATACAGTGCACCTGCGCGCCGCGCTGGCCGAAGCAATGCGCCTTGCTTCAGAAGTCAATAAATACCTGGATGTCACAGCACCCTGGCAGGCGGTCAAGACTGACAAAGAAACCGCAGGCAGAGCGATCTACACAGCGCTCAAGGCAATTGATTCCCTCAAGATTCTTTTCGCCCCTTTCCTGCCGTTCACCAGCGACCAGCTGCATGGATTCCTGGGATATGAGGGCAGCCTGTTCGGCAGGCAATTCACGCAATCGATCAATGACGAGCTGGGTGATCACCAGGTGCTGCGTTATGATCACAGCAGTGCTCATGGTAAATGGGAAGCGAGTGATCTAAAACCGGGGCAGGAATTACGCCAGCCCGCGCCTCTATTCCGTAAACTGGAAGAAAAGATCGTGGCGGAGGAACGCGCCCTGCTTGGAAAACCCAGGGATTGAAAATTGAACCGGAGGAAACTCCGGTTTTTATTTATTCAGATTGGCGCCGCGGATCCAGCCCGGCAGAGAGCACAACAGCGGCTGCATCACCTCGGCGGCACGCTTGACAAAATTCCCTTTATCATAAAGCTCTCCCCCATCCTCACCCACCAGGTCACTCACTGCGCGTAAAATGATCACCGGCGTTCCGTTGCGGTGAGCCGTCCACGCGATGGCGCCGGATTCCCAGTCAGCCGCTACTGCGCCGTATTCCCGGCGCAGCCGTATGACCATACCCGGGTCAATATCCTCATCCGCTGAGACCAGCCGCCCGATGCGCACAGCGTGCGGAAATGGTCCGCGCAGGTAAGAAAGATCGACACGCGTGGTGTAGAATTGGAGCGCTTCATCCGGATCGCTCATGCGTTCATGAATATCGTAGATCATTGTCTCGTCGGCCAGCAGCACCTCGCCAACATCTATGTGTCCTTCAAGCCCGCCGCAGGTGCCCAGGTTGAAGATCAAGCGCGGATGCCAACGATCAATCACGTACTGAGTCGAAGCCGCTGCTGAAACCTTGCCCCATCCGCCGTGAAAAAAGACACAGCGCTTTTCCTCAATGTCAGTGAAGAAATACTCTCCGAAGGGTGAAGGAAGAATTTCGGGTTCAGTGAAGACAGCCTTTGCAGCCTTCCACTCCGGGAGAGCGGAGAGTATTACAGCCGCCTGCACCTTCTCGTCGCTGGTTTTCAAAATCATCCGTTCAGCAGATCACTTCGTTTCAGGTGGCAGCTTTGCACCCAGGTAGGCGATCACCAGTTTAAGCGCGGTGCGCGCGGCGGACCGTTTGTTTTGCACACGATCGCCCTTGAACATGCAGCGCCACGCCCAGTCGCCATCCTTTGTGCTCATACCGAACCAGACGGTTCCCACCGGCTTGTCAGGCAGGCCGCCGCCCGGACCGGCAATCCCGCTGATGGACACACCGATGATCGAGTCCAGGGGGATATCACCCGCCAGCGAGCGGCGCACGCCACCGGCCATTTCCAGCACCGTCGGACGGCTTACCGCGCCGAATTTCAAAAGCGTATCATGGCGCACCCCCAGAAGCGCTTCCTTGGCTTCGTAGGCGTAGGCGGTTACACTCCCCAGGTAGTAATCAGATGAGCCAGCAATATTGGTGATCAGGTTGCCCACCAGCCCGCCGGTGCAGGATTCCGCCAGCACCAGCTTCATATTCTTTTCTTTCAGCAATTCGCCAACCCGAATTTCGTAACGGACGCGTTTCAAGGTTCCTCCATGTATGACTTAATTATACTTCCACACAACCGGTAAGTACGCGCGCCTGGTAATCAGTGAAAACCTTCTTGCTGCTTGACCCGAATTCAAAACACGTGTAGAATCTTCTCAATAATTACCTTTTTGGTGCCTAACCCGAACAGGGCGGCTTAAAGGCGAAACCGGTGCGTAATCCGGTGCTGTCGCGCAACTGTGAATCAGGTACCTCCTGATAAGCCAGGTCGACCGCCAAAAAGGGTGTTACCACGCTCTCGCTGAAAGGAGGTGGACACTCGCAGCATCAAACGCGAATCCCAACCTGAAGCGGTTGGGATTTTTTACTGAATAAAGCACAACATGGAGTCTTATTTACTATGAAGAGTCTAATAGCAACAATACTGCCCGCTTTACTCATGCTGGTTGCCTGCTCCTCTGCTCCCGCCAGTGTGACCGGCGGCGGGATCAAACTGCAGGACGGACTGGCGCGGGAGGTCACCCTTGATAAACCCGCCGCGCGCATCGTCTCGCTATCCCCTTCCATTACCGAGATCCTGTTCGCGGTTGGCGCGGGCAGCCAGGTGGTGGGGCGCGACAGCTTCTCCAACTACCCCGCTGATGCCGCAGCCATCCCGGACGTAGGCGGGTCAATGGGCAGTTACTCCTTTGAGACGATCGCCAGCCTTGAGCCTGACCTGGTCATCGCCGCCGAAATCAACACGCCTGAACAGGTAAGCGCGCTTGAAGGTCTGGGAGTGAAAGTGTATTATCTTTCCAATCCGACAGACCTCGATGGCATTTACACCATGCTGCAGACCGTTGGTACGCTCAGCGGTCACGTTGATGAAGCCGCGGCGCTCTCCACCTCCCTCAAGCAGCGGGTTGACTCGGTAAGGAAAACGATCGCAAAAGCGCAGGCGAAGCCCCTGGTGTTCTATGAATTGGACGGGACTGATCCGGCCAAACCCTGGACACCCGGACCTGGTTCCTTTCTGGATATGCTGATCAGCGAAGCCGGCGGTAGCAACGCCGCTGCCGGGCTGCAGTCACAGTGGGCGCAGATCAGCATTGAAGAACTGCTGGTGCAGGACCCCGATATCATCCTCCTTGGTGACTCCATTTACGGCATGACCCCCGAGCAGGTCTCAGCCCGGCCGGGTTGGGACGATCTGACCGCGATCCGGGAGGGCAGGATCTACCCCTTTAATGATGACCTCATCAGCCGCCCGGGGCCGAGGCTGGTGGACGGGTTGGAAGAACTGGCAAGGCTGATTCACCCGGAACTTTACTGATGCATAAGCAGAACACGCTCTCGCCGTACCTGATCATCACGCTGATTCTCATCGCATCAGCCGTGCTCAGTGTCGCGGTCGGCAGCGTGTTTATCCCCCTGCCCACACTGTGGGACGTGTTGAGTTCCGCCATACGCGGTACAGCTTCAACCCTGGATCCTGAAGGCGTCTATCTTAAAATCCTTAGCGGCCTGCGCCTGCCGCGTATGCTGATGCTGGCAATGGTAGGCGCTGCGCTCGCTGGCAGCGGGGGTGCCTACCAGGGACTCTTTCGCAATCCATTGGCGGATCCGTTTTTAATAGGCGTTTCATCCGGCGCCGGGTTGGGAGCTGTTCTGGCGATGCTGGCGAAGTCTCCGTACACACCGGCCGGGTTGATTTCTGTACCGCTGGCGGCTTTCTGCGGCGCTCTGCTCACGGTACTGGTTGTCGCGCTGCTTGCGCGGGTAGGCCGCACTGTGCCCACCACCAACCTTATCCTGGCCGGAGTGGCGGTGAGTTCTTTCGCGTCAGCCGTGACATCCGCCTTGATGATCCACTCGACTGGTGAATTGCGCCGTGCGCTGGTGTGGTTGATGGGTGGCGCCATCATGACGGGCTGGTCTCCCATACTCGCCGTGCTGCCGTACGTCCTGATCGCGTTGACCGGGCTGGTGCTCATCGGTCACCCGCTCAATGTGCTGCAGTTCGGTGAAGAACAGGCTCTTCAACTGGGCATCAGGGTGCAGCGCGCGCGCTGGATCACCATAGCCCTGGCCACCCTGGCAACCGCCGCGGCGGTGGCATTCGCCGGCATTATCGGTTTTATCGGTCTGGTCGTACCTCACATTATTCGAATGCTATGGGGAGGCGATTACCGCCGGTTGATCCCGCTCTCGATGCTTGGCGGCGCCAGCCTGCTGCTGTTAACAGATGTAGCGGCACGCACTGTCATCGCTCCGCAGGAAATACCGGTTGGCATCATCACCGCCCTCCTGGGAGCGCCGTTCTTCCTCTGGATCCTTAAGCTATCAAAAGCGCAGAACTACTGGTGAGGGAAATGCTGGAAGTTATCGCGATCAGTGCAAGTTACAACCATAAACCCATCATCGAAGATATCTCGCTGCGCCTTGACAAGGGCAGTGTGCTGGCTTTGATCGGCCCCAATGGCTCGGGAAAGACCACCTTTATCCGAGCCATCAGCGGCGTCCTTCCATTACGCAAGGGGACAGTAAAAGTGGACGGACAGGACATCAACAACATGTCCCCTCAGCAGCGCGCGCGCAAGATCGCGGTGGTTCCGCAGGCGCGCAGCTTCCCGGCGGCATTCACTGCGGAGGAAGTGGTAGCCCTGGGAAGAACCCCTCACCTTAACTGGCTGGGTAAAGTAACCGAGAGAGATATGGTGATCATAGAAGAAGCGCTGGAGAAAATGGACCTCACTGCGCTGCGCTCCCGCGCTGTCTCAGAACTATCCGGAGGGGAGCAGCAGCGCCTCTTTCTGGCACGCTCACTGGCGCAGGGGTCTCCCCTGTTGTTGATGGATGAACCCACCACGCACCTTGACCTGCAGTACCAGTTGAGCCTGATGGAACGCATCTACCAGCTGGCGCATCCTTCAGACGATGAGCTTGCTAAAGGCGTGCAGCCCAGGACGGTGGTTATTGCCATACACGACCTTAACCTGATCTCGCGTTACGCCGACCAGGTCGGTTTACTGGTGGGCGGCAGGTTGATAACCCTGGGCAAACCTCAAGTGGTGCTCACTCCGGAATTGCTCAGCAGCGCCTACAACCTGCCTCTCCAGGTCATCCACGAACGCGGTTTCACACTGGTCATGCCCTCCAATCCGCCTGAAGGTCGCAAAGACCAGTAACACCAGACACAAAATACCCCGGCTATGACACTTTTGCAGTGATATTAAACACGGGCGGCGCGGCCATTTGCTGTTTGACCTTGCACTGCTCTGCCGATAATATAAGCGCTTTGTGGTACTTCTCAGGGAATTCCGGCGGTACCTGAATTTCAAGGTCCACGGTCTCCACCAGCCCGTTAAAGCGGTTGGCGTAAACCCGTTGAATGATGCGGATTCCGTCTGTAGGCAAGCCGCGCTGACGGCAGAAACCCAATACGTATATTCCTGCGCAAGTGCCCAGCGACGACAGGAAAACAGCAAATGGCGTGGGTGCTGATCCCTGCCCGCCGCCTGCGGGTGGTTGGTCAGTTGGAACTGTGTATGGGCCAAAGTGCGCGTCTACCCTTGCCCCGCCGGGAAAATCAATGATCATTTCCATAAGTTACTCCTTGTATTGATCGCGTCCAAAGGCATAGATGAAAATTTGGAAGAAAAGTGACTATCCCCGTTCCCGGTGTGAGGTTTATCACAATATATGGGAAATTATCCACTATCTGACTGATTGTTATGCTAATATCATGTGAATATGCTCAAGAGTGACCCGCTTAGACTAAAACTGTTTGATGGATTTTCGCAGGACGAACAGGACGAACTGAAATCCATCATCGAACAGGTGCGTTTTTCCACCGGTGATACCATCCTGCGCCAGAACCAGCAGGCAGTCCACCTGTTCATCCTCGTAAATGGAGAGGTGGAGATCATTCATGTGCCTTACGATGGTCCCGCGCTGACCGTAGGGAAATTGACTTCTGGGGGAGTTTTCGGTTGGTCCTCCATCCTCGGCAGAAAGACCTATTCATCTTCGGCAATCGTGAACACGGATTGCGAGGTTTACCGGATTCCCGCGTACAAACTACAGCGGTTTTGTGAACAGCATCACGAATCAGGCGTGGTATTATTGGAAAAAATCGCCATGTCTGTGGCGCAACACCCGGCTCGGGCGCACGATCAGATCATGCAGATGATTCGCGTCGCTATGGCCTGCCGGGAAGACAATGAACCTGAGGAGTGATGATGTCTGAAAATTGCTGTTCCTATTCTGAACTTGAGCAACTGCGCGGCTTGATCGATCAACTGAGCGCCTACATAAACACTTATCATGGCGGCGAAGTGGAGTTCGTATCTTTTGACGGCAAGGTCGTCAAGGTTCGCATGGGCGGCGCCTGCATCGGCTGCCCCCATTCCCTGTCCACCATAAAAGGCTGGGTAGAGGGAACAGTCCGCCAGTTCTTCCCGGAAATCACGGGGGTTGAAGCCGTCGAATGACGGCTTTATTTTTACAACTGACATAGCGCTTTTCCCTGTCAAACATGCTATCACTGCGTTTATTCACCGTCCTGGCTGGTTTCGGTGCTTCCCTCGGTCTTTGGCGTATATTGCGTGCTGCGCCTGATGAAGTAAAACTAAACCACCTAATCAGCGGATTGACAGCACTTCTCGGGGCCTTCATAGGTGCCCGAACAGTTTATGTGCTGGCGCACCCGGTTTTTTTCTCGCTGCACCCGGGGGAGGCAGCGCAGTTCTGGTCGGGAGGATGGAATGCTTTTGGCGCTCTCGCTGGTGCTGTATTATTCACACTCCTGGCTGCAGCTGTTATGCGCATCCGCGCACTGCACAGCCTTGATACGATAAGCCTGTTGCTGCTCCCCTTGGCAACTTTGATCTGGCTGGGGTTATGGTATGAAGGCGTGGCATACGGCATACCGCTTCCCTCTAACGCATTTTTTTCGCTTCCTGCCCCGGATGAAACAGGCATGCTGGTCAATCGTTTCCCCCTGCAGCTTGCCGCGGCAGTTACCCTGCTTTTTTTACTCTGGTTTATTGAGTACCGCACAAGATCAGATCGTCCAGGATTCCGTTTCTCCGTGCTCGGACTGGGATTTTCGACCCACTTACTCGTTTTTTCCATGTTCAGATCTGACCAGGTTTTTCCAATCCGGGGCATCAGGAGTGATGCTTTTTTCTCGCTGCTTTCAGCGCTGATCTTCGCCCTGCTAACCCTGATCCTGCTGCTGCCCGCGCTGCGAAAAAGGGATAAAATGAAGCCGGAGGAAAGCGCATGAAGATAAACGTGGCAATGGCGCAGATCAATACTGTGCTGGGGAATGTCGATCGCAACCTCGAAAAACACCTCGACCTCATCGAACAGGCCAGGCGCGGCGGCGCTGACCTGATCACATTTCCCGAGCTTTCGCTGACCGGGTACGCACTGCAGGACCTGGCACCCGCGGTTGCCTGCCATGCGCTGCCAGCTGATCCGGTGTTTAACCAGCTCCTTGCATCCAGTAAAGGGATCGATATTCAGGTAGGGTTCGTTGAAGAGGATGAACGCAACCGCTTTTACATCGCCACGGCTTTCCTTTCTGAGGGTGAGGTGCGGCATGTGCATCATAAGGTGTATCTGCCCACTTACGGCTTTTTTGACGAAGGACGGTTCTTCGCCCGCGGAGAAAGCGTACGCGCGTTCGATACGCGATTCGGCAGGGTGGGCATGCTCATCTGCGAAGACTTCTGGCACGCCTCATCCCCTTACATGCTGTGGCTGGACGGCGCCGACCTTTTCCTCTTTGCTTCAGCCTCGCCCGGCCGCGGCATCACCCTGCCACCTCAGGGCGCCGGCCCCGGCAGAACCGAATCAGCGCGCTGGGTAAACGATATAATCCGCGCGTATGCCGGTATGTTCACAACTTTTGTTGTTCACACCAACCGCGCCGGGTTTGAGGATGGCGTCAACTTCTGGGGCGGTTCCTCCGCCTTCTCACCGGATGGAGAACCGCTGGTGAACGGCGTGGAACACGCTGAAGCCCTGGTGCTGGCCGAGCTCGACCTCGGTCAACTGCACCGCACCCGCACCCGCCTGCCGTTGCTGCGCGATGAACGCACCAGCCTTGTGCAGCGCGAGATTACGCGCATCACCAGCGGTAAAGACGCCTGACACCTATGAGGAGGACCATATGCCTGACCTGACAATCGATACCAACCTGGCGCGCAAGATCCTGACCGATTTCATCCGTACTGAGATCACCCGCGCCGGATTCAGCAGGACCTTGCTGGGGCTTTCAGGAGGTCTCGATTCTGCCCTGGCCTGCTACCTGGCAGCTGAAGCGCTCGGACCCGGGAATGTGCTGGCGGTGCGCATGCCCTACCGCACGTCTTCACCGGATTCGTTAGCCCACGCTCAACTTGTCATCGACGCCCTTGGGGTTGAGACCCTCACCATTCCCATCACTGACATGGTGGAGCCATTATTCAACCTCCACCCTGATATGGAAAATCGCCGCAAGGGAAACATCATGGCGCGTCAGCGTATGATTGTTCTATTTGATCAATCCGAGGTCTTCAAGGGATTGGTGCTCGGTACCGGTAATAAAACTGAGATCCTGCTGGGATACTCGACTCTTTACGGTGATTCCGCGTGCGCGCTCAATCCAATGGGTGATTTGTATAAAACCCAGGTGCGGCAGCTGGCAAAAGCAATGGGTGTTCCCGAGCCCCTGATCCAGAAACCGCCTTCCGCCGATTTATGGAGTGGACAGACGGATGAAGGTGAATTGGGCTTCACCTACGCTGAGGTCGATAAACTGCTTTTCCTGCTGGTAGACCAGCGGTACACACCTAAGGAATGCATCGACGAAGGCTTTGAAGAAAGGTTCGTACACGCTGTGATCGAGCGCATCCGCAAAAGCCAGTTCAAGCGCATAATGCCGCCCATTGCCAAACTGAGCGGCCGTACGGTCGGCTATGACTTCCTTTACCTGAGGGATTGGGGTACCTGATCAAAATCATCAGGTCGATCAAACCAAAACCCTGGCAGATGTGCCGGGGTTTTATACTTCGCCCAATTCTTCACCTAATTCGCTCCATTGGTGGATCTTCGCTTCGAGTTGAGCCTGGAGGCGGGTGTACTCACTGCCAAGCTTTTGTACAGCAAAGGGATCCACCTGTACATAACTAAATTGCTGCTCTATGGCGCGCACATCGTTTTCCAGCCAGGCGATCTCTTCTTCCAGTTCGCACAAACGGTTATGCAGGCGCTGCAGCTGGTCTTTGCTTCGGCCTGCCGCGTGCTTTTTCTCCCGGGTTAAAGCGATTTTGTGTTCAGGCTTCCCCTCAACCGCGGCAAGACCCGCCTGCCGAGACGCACGGTATTCGCTGTAGCTGCCCTCAAATACAACCAGTTTACGCTGCTCCGGCAGCACCTCCCACACCTGTGTGACGAGGGCATCGATCAGGTAGCGGTCATGCGACACCAACAGGATTGTGCCCTGGAACTGACCCAGGATGGTCTGCAGGATCTCCTGTGAGGGCAGGTCAAGATGATTGGTGGGTTCGTCGAGCAGCAGCAGGTTGGCTCCCTGCAGCGCCAGGCAGGCCAGTGCCAGACGCCCGCGCTCGCCGCCTGAAAGCAGGCTGACCTCCTTGAACACATCCTCGCCGGTGAAGAGGAACCTGGCCAGGTAATCGCGGATTTCCGCAGGCAGCCATTTGGGCATCATCGCCTGAATTTCGTCCATAAGGGTCCAATCAGGATGCAGTCCTTCGTGCGCCTGGGCGAAGTAACCGACCTTCAGGCTGGCGCCGAGCACTGTCTCACCGGCGTAAGGTGGAATTTGTTCCAGGATCGTTTTTAGGAATGTTGTCTTGCCGGCGCCATTGGGTCCGATAATGGCCGCGCATTCGCCGCGGATTAGTGTCAGGTCATCCACGTCGAACAATGGTTTACCCTCATCGGTGTAACCCACGCTTAACGAACGGGTGCGCAGCACCAGGTCGCCGCTCCTGCCGGAAGAGACCAGGTTTAATCGCAAAGTGCGGCGTTGCAGCGGCGGGGTCAAGCGGGCTTCACTTAATAGACGCTCCAGGCGGGTCCGTCTTCCCTGCGCCTGGCGGGTGTTCTGCCCGGCGATATTGCGGCGTATGTAATCCTCTTCTTTTTCAATGAATTCCTGCTGCGCCTGGTATTCCTGCAGTCGGCGTTGATAGCGCTCCTCGCGCTGGTTCAGGTAGGCGGTGTAATTACCGCGGTATTCCTCAAGCGCCGGGGTCATCTCCCATGTAACTGTAGTCACCTGGTCCAAAAAGTAGCGGTCATGTGAAACGATGAGCACGCCCCCATTCCAATCCTTAAAAAAGGCTTCAAGCCATTCGACCGCGGAGATATCGAGGTGGTTGGTCGGTTCATCCAGAAGCAGCAGATCCGGTTCAGAAAGCAGCAGTTTGGCCAGCATGACGCGCGTGCGCTGCCCTCCTGAAAGCTGCCTGACCGGTCGTTTCTCATCCACGCGACTGAAACCCAAACCCGTAAGCGTAATGCGGGTGCGTGTTTCAAATTCATACCCGCCCGCGCGCTCAAAACGCGTTTGCAGTTCTCCGTACGCGTTCATCAGTTCAGTCGAAGACGGGTTGGCCGCAAGTTCATCTTCAAGAGCGTTCAAATCCCTCTGCATGGCGAGCAGGGGTTCAAACACCAACAGGCATTCCGCCCACAAGGTCCGGCTGGAATCCAACACCGCTTCCTGCGGCAGGTAGCCAACCCGGATTCCGCGCGCTTTGTGTATGGTCCCTGTTGAGGGTTCTTCTTCGCCAATGAGGATGCGCAGCAAGGTGGTTTTTCCGACCCCGTTTGCACCCACCAGACCGATGCGCGCGCGATGCGGGATACTAAAAGATATCTCCGGGAAGATATCCAGGGGACCGTAAGACTTTGAGAGGTTTGCAGCGCTGAGCAGCGGCATAATTGCTCCTGAACCGGGTACGGTCGCAGGAAGTATACCATAAGGGTTATTTCTAGAAAAAACCCGGCCTTTTTCGACCGGGTCGATCTTGCATGGTGTGGTTACTCGAGGATCTGCCAGAGGTAAAGCTGGTTATCGAGCCCGGCCGAGGCGATGGTGTGCTGGTCCGGAGAAAATGCCAGTTCGAGAATGATGTCCGTGTGACCGGTCAATGTGACCAGAAGGTTTCCGGCAGCGGCATCCCATATCTGCAGTTCACTCCCCGCAGCTACAGCCAGTATTTTTCCATCCGGTGAAAACTGCAGCGCGTTCACCTGTTGATCGATGACCAGCGCGTTCAACTCGGCACCGGTCAGCGTATCCCAGAGGATGATCACGGGTACGGCATCGTTGTTGACATACCTGGCGGCGGCGCTCGCGAGGATCATGCCGTCAGGTGAGAGCGTGTAGTACGAGACGAAATCCTCATGCTGGTAGGGGTTGCTCAACATCCCGGTTTCAACCTCCTGCAGATGCAGGTTGGCGCGCGCGTGCCAAACCAGCCACTGCGGACTTTCGTTGAATCCAGCATCAAATACCGGTGCAGCTGTTTCGAACCCGGATAGCGCCCTCACCTCTTCAAGCGTGTTGAAGTCATAAAGTATGACCTCCCACAATTCTGCCTTGGTTACCGCTACATATCGCATATCCGGTGAAATCGTTACATTACCGATAAGGTAATCGGTGATGCGGCTGCGCGCTGTGCCATTCGCGCTGCTGGCGTCCACCAGTGAGAAGGACATTTGATCCTGGTTGATGACAGCCGCAGTGTTTCCATCCGCGGCAATCGAGGTGATGCGGTTGCCTGTGGATGAGTAGATGGACCGCGTTGAGAGGTCATCCGCGTTCAGCAGCGTGACACCGTACACCTGGTTGTCAGCGGCGTCTGTGTTCTGGGTGATCAGCGCCAGCGTGCTGCTGTCAGGCGACCAGGAGATCTCCTGAATATTACTGACCGCCACGCGCTGGGTGATCGACAATCTACTCAAATCGCCGTTCCTGATCGATAGCGTCACCGGTGGCGTGACCTCAACCACCTCGGTAGGCAGGGGAACTGTTACCTCGCTTTGAGTCGTGGCTGTTGGCGGGGGTTCCGGGCTTGGAGGCGGCGTGACCTCAGGCAGGTCGCAGGATGCCAGTGCTACCGTAATGAACAGCAACACCGCAAGAATCCAGATCAAATGTTTTCGCGTCATAAGAATCCTTTCGCCTCCCGGAGCTCAACCCAAAATGATTATACCTGTCCTCACGGCAGTAACTCGTCGATCTTACCTTCGCCCCATTCAATGGCGCTCTCTTTGGCTTCTTCCAGCCACTTTTCCAGCAGGTCGCCCAGTTCATCTTTCGCTTCGTTCAGACCACGTTGCAGCTCACGGCGCAGGTCCAGGCTCCACAACTCAACCTGGTCGTGGATGGCCTGCTGAATACTGCCTGCCAGGTCTCCCGAGCGCCCGCTCAAGATGAGCGGCCGTTCGTTGAGCGTGATGGTAACCTGGTTTGCGTTATTAGCCGGCAGTTTGAGACCCGAACCCGCGGTCAGCTCAGCGGAATCCGCCGCCCACGCGGTAAGCGCTGGAATGTCGCCGATGTCTACTGTCACGGCTTCTGCAGCGTCACCGTCCCGACCCCGCCAGGCGATAATGATATTTCTGCCGCCCTCTCGAAAGCGGTACTCGTAAACAGCGTCCACCTGCACTTCGCCGACCGGTGCGGTATCGGTTAACACCTCCACCAGGTTGGACATGGCATAAAAAATTGAAGCGTTTTGAATAATGTCGCCATCCCAGAAGATTAACGGGATGCCATTCTTTGCCATAAGGGCGGCTGCCGCGCGCACCAGCAAATCGGATTCCACCTGTCCGGAAGAGACTTCGCGACCACTGCTCAGTATTGATAGTTCTTCACCATGCCAACCCAAGCCGGCAACATAGACGGGTTTTCCGCCAAGCTGCCGGGCGAGTTCCTGAACCGCCTGCACTTCCGCGCTGAGTGAATCCGGCGTTACCATAAGGTTTGATGCACAAACCGAGTTGATGGTGCCTGAAGGCGGATCTTCCGGCGCGGCGCTGCCATGGCGCGGTTCGTATAGGATGGCATCCGCATAGCGCCAGCCGCGGGCGGCGTTCAGCTCCAGTAAGAAGGTCAGCGGGTTCATCGCGCAATCTGCGCCAGCCAGCCCGATGAGACTGCCCAGCCACACTTCGTCGTTGGGATCACCTTCATTGATGACCTTCGCAGCGGTTTTGATCATCCTGCTGTAGAACACCGGGTCAGGCGCCATCGGTTCGTACGGCGTTAGCGGCGAAAGGAATGAACTCATGGCATATCTGCTGTTTACCCCGCTGCCGATTTCCCAGGTGTCCACCTGCTCGCCGAAATGCACCACAACTGCCTGCAGGAACATTTCCCATCGTTCGATGAAAGCGTCCTGATCCACACGCTCTCCGGCTGCGGCCAGGTAGGTTGGCCCGCCGGTTATGGTGGCGACCACGCGTAGATCATTGGCAGCGGCTGAAGAGAAAATGAGGTCCAGCGGTTGTGCAGCCGACCAATCATAAACATCAGGGGTTATTTCTATCCCGCTCCAGTTTACCTCCTGGCGGATGTAACCGGCACCGCTTTCCTTGATACGGGCGAAGACGGCGGCGGAATTCTCCGCCGTCATTTGCGGCAGCGCGCGCATTTCCACCCCCAGACCTTCAATACGCACTGCAGCCGCCACAGGCGGCGCGGTGAATATCCCTCCTATCAACGAGAGAATAAGGCCAAACGGCAGCAGGTGACGAATGGCAAGAATGGTAATTGTCATGGCGCAACTCCTGGTATTGTTGTTGCAAGATTAGCGCCACGATGACCGTGCCAGTCACACGTGAGAGGAATTTATTCCAACTGCTTTACCGTCATCGGCTCGCCGTCCACGCAGCCATGCGGAAAGCGCCCACAGCGATAACGCAAGTGCCGAGACTACGATCGCGATGACCAGGTACATTGTCTGGCGCAACCCCCCTACCTGCGCCTGTACAGGTGCCATGATCACGCTCTGAAATTCCATACCCCCTGTCAGCGCGGTGACGCGCCTTTCCCAGAAAGCACCCAGGAGCGCAATCCCCGTGGTCTGACCCACAGTGCGGGTGAGGCTCAAAAGGCTTGAAGCCACGCCGGAGCGTTCACGCGGTGCTGATCCCATGATGGCACTGTTATTTGGCGCCTGGAACAAACCAATGCCGATGCCAACCGGAATGAAACGCAGCAGGTAGCCCAGCACACCGGTATCCGCGCTGAGCGTCGAAACCAGGCTGTGCCCGATGAGCATCACCCCCAGTCCAAGGGCGGTGATCACGCGGGAGCTCACCCGGTCAGATAACGCCCCAGAGAAAGGCGCCACCAGCGCTACAGTTAATGGCGTGATGGCCATCATCAATCCTGATTGCTGCGGACCAAACTGCAGCACATTTTGCAGGTACAGCGGAAAGAGGATCATCGTTCCGGCGCCAACGACAAAGGTCAGAAACCCTGTGACCAGGTTCACAGAAAACATGCGGTTGCGGAAAATCGACAGGTCGATCATGGGTTCAGCCGTGCGCTTCTCCACGCGGATAAAAATAACCAACCCGATGATAAACAATACCAGCAGGATAGGGATCAATGGGTCTCGTAAACCGTTACTCTGGACCCTGGAAAGTGCAAACAACAGCGAACTGAGGGTTGCCAGCATCAGTATGGCTCCCTTGAAATCAAACCTTTGTTTGAGACCCGGGTGGTTAACTGGCGCGTAACGCTTGACCATGATGACCCCGATGATGCCGACGGGCAGGTTCACAAAGAAAAGCCAGTGCCATGAAAGCCTTTCCAGGATCAGCCCGCCGATCGTGGGTCCGGCGATGATGCCGATTGATACCAGGGTACCCATGATCCCCAGTGCTTTGCCGCGCTCGCGGTCGGGGAAAGCTTCGGTGATCATGGCGGTGCCCAATGCCATAATGATGGAAGCCCCCACCGCCTGCAGCACGCGGAATGCGATCAGCCAGTATATGGTTCCCGATAACCCGCACAACACTGAACCCAGAGTGAAGATGACCAGCCCGGCGATGTAAAGACTCTTCTTGCCGATCATGTCGCCTAAGCGCCCGATCGATAGCATCAAGCTGGAAATGGTAAGCATGTAAGCCAGAACAACCCATTCGGTCACCGCGAGCGGTTTGCCCAGGTCTTTTACAAGTGTGTTGAGCCCTATGTTTACTATACCGCCGTCGATGGTGGCGAGAAAAACCCCCATGCCGATCGCGAGCAGGATGAGCCATTTATTCTGATAAGACGGGTTGGATTCTGTCATGACGGGTTCATCTCTCGAAGCCAGGCGGTTTTTGATTATATCACCCGGTCTGCCTTGCCGGGCTTGACAGCGCTCCCGTTATCGACCACAATCATTGATATTTGTTTAATGGAGTTAAAACATGACCGCGCCGGAAAAATTTGAGATCCTGCTGCTCATCGCCCGTCCAGCAGCGGGGAAGAGCGAAATTATTGATTACCTTAAAAGGACTCCCCTGCCCGATAGGCTCGAGCGCTTCCACATCGGGGAACTGGAAGAGATCGATGACTTCCCCATGCTGTGGACCTGGTTCGAGGAGGATGCGCTGCTGGAGCGCATGGGGTACCCGCGCCTGCACACGTATGCCGAAGGGTACTTTATGGGTAATCATCTTTGGAACCTGTTGATCGAACGCATCTGCCTGGATTATCAGAAGCGCCTGCGCGATGTTCCCGGGTTGACGGATAAATACACCACCCTGATGGAGTTCTCGCGCGGGAGCGAACACGGCGGTTACCGCACCGCGTTCTGTCATTTATCTCCGGATGTGGTTGAGCGTATGGCGGTTCTGTACGTTGATGTAAGCTGGGAGGAATCGCTGCGTAAAAACCGGCAGCGCTTCAACCCTGAAAAGCCCGACAGCATCCTTGAGCACGGTCTGCCGGATTCCAAGCTAGAAAAACTCTACCGTGACACCGACTGGCATGAGCTGAGCCGCCATGACCCTGAGTACGTTGAGGTCCAGGGACGCCGCGTACCATACGCAGTTTTCAATAACGAGGACGATGTGACCACGGCGCGGGGCGCAGCGCTCGGTGAACGGTTGACCCAGGTCACGGCGAAATTGTGGGAGCGTTATTTACGGCGGGATTGAATCGGGATCACCCGGGTTTTTTCGACCGGCACGATCACCTTCACTGAGCGCGGTAAGACCTTAACCATCACGGGCGTCTGACCGATCAATTCGCCATCCGCCTGAACGGGCGCCGGCGGGTTGGTGCGGATCAACAACGTTTCCACCGCTGAGAGCTGACGGTATTTGGGTGTGCGGCGTTTTCGTTGAATAAATATCTGCCAGAACAATCCCGGCAGGTCGAACATCGTGCGCGCCCGCATGATAAGCACATCCACCTTGCCGTCATCCGGCTTGATATCGAGCGACGATTCGAGAACATTCAATCCCACCACACCATAGTTGGCCACGAAGATCTCTACCGCCCGCCCGCGGTAACGCCGCCCATCTGCTTCGATCGTGTATCGCCGCTGCTGCAACCCAAAAACCTGCTTGAAACCCTGAGAGAAATATGCCAGGTTTCCCAGTTTCCGCTTGTCCGCGCGGGCGGTTTTTTCGATCATCGACGAGCTAAACCCGACACCCATGTTCATGGCGTGAATGGTGTCGCCAACTGACATGAGGTCAAGCCGCTTGATATTGTGCCTGCCGGTCATCAGATTTACAGCCCGCTGAATACTGAAGGGAAGCATCAGGTTGCGCGCGATGGCGTTCCAGGTACCCGTGGGAATAATTCCCAGCGGAACGGGAGAATGCACCATTCCCGCCGCCACAGCCGCGATCGTTCCGTCTCCGCCCGCTGCCACCATCAGGTCAATACCGACATTCACCTCCTGCTTGACAATGGCAGCGAGGTCTTCATCGGCTTCGGTGACGTGAAAACGGGTCTGCCAGCCGTTATCGTAGAAACGGTTCTCGATGTTACGCTTGAGCAGAGCCGGGTTGACAATGCCGGCTACCGGGTTAAGCACAACAAAAGCCGTCTTGCGGATGTATGGAGCGACAGTCAACAGAACCTCATTTTTGGAAGAGTATATTTATTATAAGAGATATACCCCCCTTCTGAACGCCCAGAGAGCAGACGCGGAAGTCTGGAAAGATTATAAACCCTTGTTATGCCATACGCCGGAATGTCAAGTTGGCAATATCGATTATTCGCTCCAATCCTGCCACAGCGCGCTGAGGTTTATCGGAAAGACTGTCTCCCTGATTTTTGACCAGCGGGTAGTTATTGGCTAACCAGCTGAAGATCATCCCGTAAGCTTCTTCCAGCTGGCTTAAACCTCGAGGCCAGATCTTAAAAGGCTTGGACAAGAATAACATCATACTGATGCGAGACCCTGCTGGTCCGCAGCCTGGTCGCAGGGCATGGTGTACCTCCGTTCATGCGCCAATCAGGAATACAAATTGAGAAAAGGACACTTATTTTCCTATTCCAGAAGATAACCTCTCTGGTCGCCAAACTCTGCCCCGCCAGGGGGATTGCATTCAATATATTATTATGCTAATATTTACCCTAATAGTCCTTATTAAACCGGAGATAACGATGAGAAAATTCAATACTGTGCTCTTCTCGGTCATCCTTTCCGCTCTGCTGATGATCAGCTGCGCCGGAACTCCCCGTGGAAATACTGAAAATGGTTCTGCCTCAGGTGCATCGGCTCCAATGTCCGTGAGTGAATCTGAAATAGTTTCTGGTCAACAGGAAGAACCACAGATCGACCAGGACGAACGCTTCACCGCGCAGCCGAACGGCATCGACACCGTGCTCCTCAAATGGGAGCCGCTTTCCGGCGCAGAAAAATACCTGCTGGAAATCATGCTCGCTGATGAACAATACCTTCCCCTGGCGTTGTTGGACGGGAATACCACCTCCTATGAAGACAGCGACGTTCCAGCTGAAACCACCTTTATCTACCGGTTAACCGCTATTGCAGGTGGTGAATCGCGCGAAACCCGCCGGGTGATGCTCACCACCCCAGCCCAGGTTATCGATCCGCTGAAGGTTACCATTGAATTTGATCAGACCCAGCCAGCCGTAGATTTCAGCAGTATCGATCCCGAAAACTTTGATCCCAGCGCCATCGCCACCCTGTTCCCGATGGATGAGATGGCAGAGGGCGCCGAAGATGGCGAATTCGCCTTCGATCCCACCCTCTTCGTCCCCACTCCCATTAGCGCAACCTCTATCATCGGGCCTTCCGGAGGCGAGGTTACAGTGACCGCCACGAACGGGATCGTGTACACCCTGACGGTGCCGGAAGGTTCACTGCCAATGGACATGCCCATTACCCTTAAGCCGGTAAGCGCAATACCCGACCTGCCTCTCAGCGGCGGTCTGGATGCTGCGGTTTTCATTGAACCCGAGGATATCCCCTTCAAAGTTCCCGCGACACTCACCATCCTCGCCCCTGAAGGCTACGCCGCCACCGCCGGGGAGTTGGAGCTTGGTTTCGCTTTCGAAGCAGAGGGCAATGAATTCCATCTGTACCCGCTGCTGGAAGTTGACGTGCTGGCTTCGTCCGGAGCCCGTTTTGCCAAAATTATTCCAGCGCCGCTAAAAGCAGGTCCACTGGCTGAGATCGCGAAACAGCAGCTGGAGAAAAGCGGCGGTTATGGCAAAGGCAGCGGATCAACCCAGGATGTAAAGAAGGTTAATAACAAGCCATCCTCCAAAGCCGGCAACCGCGCGGCTGCTAAAGCGGCCACCGCGCAGCAGAAAATGAAATTCGTCCAGCCGTTGGATGAAGCGTTTGACGACGATCTCGCTTCCCTGCCCACCCCCGAACAGATGGATTTTGCGAAACAGGGGAAGGCGATCGATCAGAAAGTGACCAGAGCGGATAACTGGGACAGGCTGCTGGAATCGATCGAAGAATTTACTGAATACTACAACAAGGGCGGCAATAAATACAACCAGGAATTGAACAACAGGATCCTGGATGAAATGGTAAAAAAGCTCAACGAGTTCCTATCAAAAAACCAGGCGCAATGTCTTTCAGCTGATGATATCAAGGCGCAATCAGTGGTCGAACGTCTCATCAACCCGGGCAGCCCCGCGATGAAAGCAGTTGCCGGCCGCTTCAAAGAGAAATTCGGCGAGAAAATATTGAATGATCTAACGTACATGATGAAAGCCTGTTCCTTTGAACTTGATTTGAAATCCTCGATCGCATACGAAGCCTTCGGCAGCACCCGTTTTACCAGCGCTGAAGCCACGGGCGTGCAATTGATGCCAGTTTATGCCAATGGCAATATCTTCCTTTTCGGTTCCGGACCCATCAAACTTGATCAGTACGACGCCGGGATTTGCAACTACCCTGTGCAGCAGTATGATGGTCTAACCCTGGTGATCAGAAAACTGGTGCCTGTTTTTAAGGATGGCAGATTGGTCGACTTTGCCCTCAGAGATTACTCGGTGGCGGGTATGGAAAATCTCGGTGGATTAGAAGTAACTGAAGGAAAAGACTGCCCGAGCATGATCAAATACCAGGGCGGCGGTGATTTCTGGACTGGCTTCTTCACCTCGGCGCGCGCCACCTTTGGTAACATGACGATCATAGATTGGAAGATCGAAGGAGACACCACCCAGGGCGGCGCGGTCACCGCCAAATGGAGTGCAGTGAAACCGAATTTCAACCCGATGGGAGCTGGCGGAAAAATGACCGAAGATTCAAAGCTCACCATTCGTATCCGTCCTTACAACCGCAAATAACAGCTGACCAGCTGACCACAAAAAAGTGCATCCATGATAGATGCACTTTTTTTATGTAAAGAATGGTTTGCGGTGTTTTACATTAATCACTATCAAGACCCGAGCCGGATCTTCACTCGGCGATGACAGCCGGCATGGTCTTCAGGTTGTCAAGCACTTCCCGTATCTTGGTCATCAATTCCTCAGCCCCGTTATAAGTAACACCGGGGTTGTAAGTTAAAACACACTCACTTTCATCCGAATAGATCAAAGCAACGGTAATGGTATCCCCCCCATCAGGTGATTCCCCGGGTTCCACGCGTTTATAGGTTGAACAATCCTGGCTTTCCGCAATGGTGAACAATTCTTTTAAAAGCCCTTCAGCCGTCGTAAAAGTCCACTCACCCTCGAATACCTGTGTGTTGCTGTTCTTTCCGGTCCGAGTCAATTGAACTGTCCCGGGGGTGATCGTGTATACCTCGTGCGCCTGCAGCTCGGGCAGGACCGACCCGGAATCTATCGTGTAAAGGATTTGAGCGATATCTTTGTCTGCACTTTTCACATCACACCCCGCGGCGAACATCAGAATCACAATACTGGTAAAACAAATAAACAATCTTTTGGACATGATCCCTCTCAAACAGAGATTATTCAGATTTACGCCTTGAGCGCATGTTATTTGCCAACCCGATCAGGCGCGAAACCACCATCGCCACGTAACCGACACCGAAGAACTGCTCCAGCATGGCCAGCACACGTGCTGGCGCGGAGATTGGAAGTATATCACCCAGGCCGGTAGCTGAGAGATTGGTGAAACTGAGGAAGAGCAATTCCAGGAAGGTGGGGTCGCGGCCTGGCGCCGTGGCGTTAAGAATGCTGCCTGGATCCCATGTTTGCACCACCAGGTAAGCATGCGCAAAACCCCACGCCAGCAGGGTGAAGGTTGCTCCGACCGCGAAAAGCTCATCGGTGGTCACGTACTTATCGCCCATCATGTAGATGATCAGGCTGCCAGCTGTGTAAAAATAAAGAATTGATTCCAGCAGAGACGACCAGGCCTGAAGCACCGGAGTGATGAAGATGGCGGAAAGCAGTGAAAGCACAAAAGCCGGTACAGCGATCAGCCACGCCACCCACTGCACCCGTGAACTGCTGGTGACCACCCATAACACCATCAGCAGCACCACCAGTCCGAAGGCGCTGATCAGCGCGCGCTGGCCGTGCGTGCCCTCGAACACAGCGTAAAGAATCAACAAAGCAAATTGAGCCGCCAGCAGAAAAGCCGAAGGATGATAATTTAACAGCCGTTTACGAATTGCTATAAAGCGTTCAGGGTCAGCCATGGTCAGGTAAATTATAGCTGAGATTTACCTGTGGTTGTTGAGTAGCCAAATTTCGCTGAGGATGTACGCGAACAACTCTGCGTTTTCAGGGGTTTTTCTTTGTTATACTCGCTGCAGATGCCTGATCAAAGGCATGATAGCAGCTGGAGAGTACGGAGGTCTCGATGATCGATTTCATGAATATTACAGCCAACAGCGCCGGTTTTGACTGGTACGCCTGGGTGATCCTGCCGCTAATCATCTTTGTCGCCAGGATCTTTGATGTAACCCTGGGCACACTACGCATCATCTTTGTGGCACGCGGCAAGCGCAACCTGGCGCCGCTGCTTGGCTTCTTCGAGGTGCTCATCTGGATCGTGGTCATCAGCCAGCTGGTGCAGAACCTCGAGAGTGCCACCGCTTACATCGGGTATGCCGCCGGTTTCGCGGCCGGCAACTACTTCGGGATGTGGCTGGAGGATAAGCTGGCGCTCGGCACCTACATTTTACGCCTGATCACCACCGAGGAACCGGTTGAGTTGGTGCAGCGCCTGCGCGACGCGGGATTTGGCGTGACCACCGTGGAGGGAGAGGGAAAGACCGGAGCTGTGCACCTGATCTACACCTTCGTCAAGCGCCGTGATGTGGAACAGGTGCTCACCGTCATCCACGAGGTAAAACCAAACGCCTTTGTCTCAATGGAAGAAGTACGCTCAACTGAAAAGGGTATCTTTCCCTCCGGCCTGGCGGCGCAGGCGCGGGGATCGTTGTGGCGGAAATCCAAATAGACGCGGTGACGCCAGGGATAGAAATCCCGCCCATCTCCAAATCTTAAGCGAACCCTTACCCTGAATCCTACAATCTCAAGGTACAGGTTCCGCAAACAAAATCAGCGTTCGCGCTGGAAAACGCGAAAATATGAGTGCCAGTAGCATTCACTCCGCAGGCGCGAATCATGTATATAAACCGTGCCCGTGTCTGCCAGGCTCGATCCCAGGTTATACGCATCACAACTCGGGCTGGCAGCATAATTCCACCCCATGCAACTGACAGGGAATCCTTCAGAAACAACGGTTGCGTTCCCATAGTTATTAAGGGCTGAAAATATGATTGTTCCCGGATCAGACACGGTATCTACATATGAAGGGATCTCAAGCCTGGCGGTGAGGTTGATCACCAGGTGTTCATCTCCGTTCATGCGAAACCAGCCGCTATCCAGTTCAGCACGATCATCAACCCAGAACCAATCGCCTGTATAACTGTCATTCTCGGCAGTCTGGGTCCACGAAACCACAGGTGTGGAATAATCGCCGCCGACCTTGTTGGCGACAAATCTAAAAGTCCAGTTATCCCCAACGGCACCCAGGCCTGCCCTGCAAAACTCGTATTCCGCGCCTATCCAATCCAGATAAAGCTCCACATCCTGTTCTACTGTGAAATCGTTGTTTTCGTAATTGAGTTCGCTCACCTTACGATCAGGATTTATCCGAATCGTGTACCCGTTAAGCTCATCCGGAGAAATATCCAGGTACAGAAACACTTCGTCCACGTTATCCAGGCTGACATTCTCAAAGGTCTGGCTGAAATCAGGGTTATCACCGCCACCTGTCCGATACACCTCCACGAGCAAATCGATTGGAGGCAACGCGCCGTAATCCATAAAGCTGGCAGCTGAGGCCTCACCCCTGTTTTGAACTTTTACCAGTGTCTGATCGCTCACCGCCAGTGGTATTGCATCGGTGATCGTCAGGTCAGGCAGACCCGGGCAAAAGCGTCCGCGCGAGCTTAGCATGCCGTTCTCAATTGCCCTGTCGATCTCCTCCCGAACCAGGTTATCCGGATCAAGTTTCACGCACGCGCCCAGTATGGGTTCCCACCTGAACTGCGCGTCTCCCAGTTGTCCGCGCTCATTTACTTCCAGTGTGGCATTCCTGAAAGTGTACCTGCCGATCAATTCACCTTCGGGTGTGGTGGCTTCAATGACAAGGTCCTTGTTCACCCAATCCGCCTGCCCGGTGTTGCGCAGGTGAAGCACATGAAATCCATGTTCATAATCATAAGTGATGCCTTCCACAAGCAGGTCGGGGAGCAGGTCATCACCAGCGCTTTGTATGATGGGTGAAAGATTTAGGCTGACGATGCATAGTTCGGGAATGCCTTCGAGTGGATATTCGTTGAAGATATCCCCGATGAAATCCCCGCGCGCGTCCTCTGCGCTGACCGCCAGATCGCCGCCGCAGATCAGTCGGTGGTCAGGTCCATATATCTCGAATCCGAGCTGCAATGAATCGTAAGGGTCCTCCGGGTCGTCATACGGAAGCTCCACGATCAAAGATCCGTATCGCGAACGCGTCGCGGAAAATAAACTCGGGATCATGTACCCGTGATCCTCCTCAAGTCCCAATTTCGGCGGGATAGAGGATTCATCCACATAAAGTTCCGGTCGGGGAATACCGTAGGAATCAACCTCAGGCACCAGAACACCATTAGAGCCATCCAAAGTGAGCCGCTGCTCATTGGCAAAGAAGTACGCCGTCACCGGGATGGGATTGCCGATCTCACCCACGTTCAGAACCTGGAAATTGATGGTCACTGATAACGGGCAGCCCTCGCTGCCCAGCTCGCCGCCCCTGAGCACGGCGGGTTCAGATGGTGGAGAATAGTCTCCTTCAGGATAATGCTCGTTGAATGCGACCACTGTGAAACGGTGCTCATCATTGCAGGGGACTTCAAACCACTGCGGCGGGATATCCGCCTCGCGGGTCCTGCCATTAACTGTGAACTGCAGCTGGTCGTTTAAAAAGATGGCGAACCCATCCACAGCCGGGTTTCCATCAATATCCTCCAGGTATGCCCAGGACAGCGTGGAACTTCCTTCGTGCAGGCGTACATTCCACGGTACTGTCATCGCGGGGTCGAGACCCTTTTCAGGGAAAGTTACCATGTAAGCCAGGTTGAATTGAGATTCGCCCCCGCTGCTGCGCGCCGTCTGCGGAACCCCCCAGCGGTCAGGCGTGACATCATCGTGAATCCAACCCAATTCAACCGCATCCAGACCCCCGTCGGTGACCCCCACGCAGCTGATGTTTATGGGTACCGGCGAGTTTTGATACCAAAGTATCGTGCTGGACTCAGTACCAGAAAGGTACTCGGCCACATTCCACTCAGTGCCATCGGCGCGGGAGTCGAACGTTTCATCTGTCGACTGGTCATAATCAGCATCCGGCACCCAGGTGGGTATATTGCCCGCCAGGCTCACATAACAGTGAAGCGCGTCAAAAGCTTCGCGCGTCTGCAGCGCCGTAACTTTGATCTCAAGTTCAATCGGGATTCCCGGCGGTTGAAACAATTCCGAATACCCGAACAACCCCAGGGATTCAGGTGAACCCGGTTCAGGCGCGGCCGCGGCTGGCGCGTCCTCGGCCGCTTCAGAAGCGCTTTCCGGACCAACGCCGCCCGCGCTCCCACTATCTGATGACGCTGTTTCGTCACCCCACGAATCAAATGGTGGGGAAGCCCCTCCTTCAACAGCCGGGATCTCCAACTCATCCCCCGCCTGCGGAACAGAAGTTCCCGTCCCCTCATTTGCATCCATAATGGCAGCTTCGTCGATCCCATACGAAGCCGCGATGATCTCCAATGTCTCACCCTCCTGCACCACATGCCTGATCGCGGGTTTTTGCTCAGCCGTCACGAAAACTGTGGCATGCCCGCTCATGCCTTTGCCTGAAAACGCGCGCACGCTCACCACATGGCGCCCGCTCGCTGCCGGAACCCAACGGGTGATGATCACCATCGGAGAATTGATATCCTCCCCGGCCGCATTCTTCTCTGCTACCAGCTCGTCATCCACCCAAATCTGCATGCGATGTATGCCCTCATCCACCCTGGCAACCGCCTGCACCGCCACCCCTTCGCCAACATCTACATACTCCCCATTTAAAGGCGACTGGATCAGCACCAGCGGGCGTGAGGCTAATGAGCGGTTTCTCAGAATAAAGTAGAAGACCCCCGCCCAGATCAGCACCGCCAGCAGCAGCACCACCGGGATCAGCCACAACAAGCGTTTCTTTTTCATTTTCCCCTCCCGCTATCAACTCAGGTTGATGACAAAGGTCGACCAGCCTGACCAGTCGCTTACGTTGCCAACGCCGTCAACTGCACGCACTCGCCAGCGGTAGTACCAGCCGCATTCAACCGGGATGCTGGTGGTTTTATCGGTCAACCCGGTCTTCGGGCTGCCCGGCGCGGCGGACCATGAGGAATTATCCGATGACCGCTGTATCTCCACCTGGTATTCCCTGATCTTGCTGGCATCGCTCACCGGCAGCCAGGCCAGGGACTGTGATGCCTTGCAGGAAATTGAAAGCCCGTTCGCTGGAACCTGAGGTGAGGGTACCGGCGGCGGCGTGGTATCAGGCGGCACCTCGGTGACACAGGAGCTGTTCACATTCACACTGGCAGAGCGCTCAACATTGGTGCCATTAAGTAGTGTGACCTTAAGGGTATAGGTGCGGTCCTCGCACGTGCACTCCTGGTCGGAACCACTGAACGGTTGTTCAACACCTCCAAACACGACGGTGCTGACGTTAACCGCATTCCAGCGCAGATAGGTGCAGCCTCCAGCGGCGATCTCAGCCGGGTCAGCCCAGAATTCGATCAACGGCTCGGGAACCGGCGTGGAAGTTTTTGTCGGCGTGGATGCTTTGGTGGGTGTTGCTGTCGGCGTATCCGTGACTGTCGGCGTTATTGAAATATCAGGGGTTATGGAAATAACCGGTGTAAAAGAGGGGGTGACCGTAACGTCCTGCGTGACGGCATCAACCACGCCGCCAATGGTAATGGCTGTGTTATCCGGTTCACTCGCGCTGCCGTCTTTACCGTAGGCAACCGTCTGAATCACGTATGTGCCCGGTTGATCCGGTGTCCAGGCGGCACTGAAACCTGCCAGTTCATCCTGGCCGGCAGGATCTTGTATCGTGGTCAGCAGGGAGCCATCGATGAACACATCCACCCGGCTGATCCCCCCTGGTGAAGCCGCGTGCCCTTCGATCAGCACTGGTTGAAGTTCCGCAAGCACCAGGTTGTTCACCGGCACATCGATCCACACTGATGTTCCCGTGACCGCCTTTTGGCCGCACGCAGAAGACAATAAGATCAACACGGTCATCACCGCGTAGATCACTGTTTTGTTCATTATTTACCTCCCCTCCCACATTTGTGGACAAAACCAACCAGTTTTCAAATCGCCAGGATCTTAATTGCGAATAATTCCCATAATTCGCCATGATCGGCCGGTTCTAACCTTCGGTTTTGAAAGCGTTATGGGAAAAGGTCGGAACCGCGGACCAGTGGCAGCGGAACCATCAGCCAGTATTATCAGTTATTAGTGTAGCACTCAACAAGTGAAATCAAACCGGCCGTTTTTTTGGTTTGTGGAGTAGACCATATCAATTGCCGTTTAGGATTTGCTCTTTTTTAACTCTCAAAAGCCGCCGGTACAACAGGATTCCGAGGATAAACAAAGCGATGACCCCGATGACATACAAGGCGTAAATGATAACCACCAGAATGAACCATAAGCCGGCGGCCTCCCTTTCACCCGAAGCGATCCCGCTCGCCATGGCAATACCCTGTGAAGCGATCAACGCGGCCAGGCCGACGCCGATGGTCCAACAGATGAGTTTCAAATAGAGCCGTGAGCGCAGCGCCGCCCAAAAGAGCAGTATTGCGCCAATCCCCACTAACGGAAATAATTCCGCGGGGAGGAAATAATCCATCAGGAATCGACCGCTGCTGAAGGAACCAATGAGCGACGTGACAACCATGAACAATAACGGCAGTCCTACAAATACCGCGCCGGCAACTGCCAAGAAAAGTGATAACCGTGCCTTATCCTTCATTGTTCCCTCCTTTGAGATCTCCACCTACAACGATCTTCTTCATCTGCCCGACAAGCACCGCCAGGTCGTCGAGGAGCGCACTATTCACTCCTGCATGCCTGTAGGCTTTCTCGGCTTCAGTGTAATACCAAAGTATCTCTTCTCGTGATGCGTTAAAACGCTTCCAAACGGCATCACCGACGCGGCGGTGATCTGCCAATATGGCGCGCGCGTTGTCAATCTTATCCGCCACGGTGACGCGCAGCAGCTCCGGGCCAGCATGCCTGACGCTTTCCAGGTAAAACCTCTTGCGGTCATGCCACCCGGATTTAACCCCACCCCTGTATTCAGCGTCAGTATCAGTACTGATCTCAACAATTACCAGCACTTTCTCTCCGAACAAACGCCGGATATCCTCGCGGGTAATGATATCGGCTTTGTCTTCCAGCGCGTCATGCAGCAGCGCAGCGATCGCCTCGTCTTCATCCCCGCCATCCATCTGTACCAGCGCGCATACTGAAAGCAGGTGAGCCATGGCGGGCACCTGGCAGGCCTTGCGCGCATCGCACCCATGCAGTTCAAATACCAGCTGCAGCGCTTTGTATAATCGTGTTGAAAGAGAATGCTGTGCGTCCATGATTCTCCATAATGATGACATCTAGATTATGACACGGTTTAGCAACACGTGAATTCACATTAAATATAAGGTTGGATTGCCGTACAATAATTATGAAAACCGCAATTTTAATCAGGTGTTTTTCCTATAGGTCTGCGTAACCGCCGTGAGGAAGGCGCCGATGAAAATGTCTATCTGTCTTTTCTCAATACTGCTAATCACAGCGCTGCCATCCTGCAGCCGTCAGGATACCCTCATCAACCAGGAACCATTAGCTCCGCCGCTGGAAGCGGGGTCAAATGCCGATGGTCAAGGAAATCAAGCGCTTCCCTCTGAACCTGATTCAGTCGCAACCGCACCAACACCGCGGTTGTCGCTGCCGGCGGACCCCGGGTTGGTCATCCAGCCTTCCGACCTTGAATATTTGGGTGCTTTCCGCCTGCCGGGTGAAAGCGGCGGCTCGAACTGGGATTACAGCGGACGCGGCCTCACTTATTACCCGGACGGTGATCCGGGTGGTGAGGCGGACGGATTCCCGGGCTCACTTTTCGGTGTGGGCTTTGACCAGCAGAATTTCGTTTCTGAAATCAGCATTCCCGTCCCGGTAAATTCGCGCAGCCTGGAGGAGTTGAACACCGCCGTTACCCTTCAACCGTTTGCGGATATCACCCGCGGTATGTTCGGCGATGGAGACCTGCCGCGCCTGGGTATTCAATACCTGCCGCCTATGTATGGTCATGATGAGGGCAGGCTTTACTACGTTCACGGGCAGCACTTCCAGGATATCATTCCTTCGCACGGCTCCAGCCGGTTGGACCTTGCTGATCCGCGGCCAGACGGTCCGTGGACTTTCAACGGATTCAGCACCTACGCCACCAGCGATTACGTCTTCGAGATCCCGCTCGAGTGGGCGGTTTACCTGCCGGGTGAACCGCGCCTGGCTACAGGGCGTTTTCGCGAAGGAGTTTGGTCCGGCCTGGGACCGGCGCTGTTCGCCTTCTCTCCTTTGGAAAACGGGCAAATCCCAACGCCTAAAGCCACACTGACCCAGATCACGCCACTGCTCCTCTACGGCGTCCAGGAACCAGGCCTCACGGAAATCACCAGCCGGGACGAGCAAAGCATGACCCTGTATAACGCTGATGACAGCTGGTGGGGCGGTGCGTGGTTAACCGCTGGCGAAAAATCCGCGGTCATTTTCACGGGCACCAAGGGTCTCGGCAACACCTGGTACGGGTTCGCCAACGGCGTCGTCTGGGAGTACGATTGCGCTGACAGCAATCCCCCCACCTGCCCGGAGGTGCCGGAATGGCCTTACGATAACCGCGGGTACTGGGCAGAGCGCTACCAGCCCCAGGTCATCTTCTACGACCCGATTGAATTGGTAAAGGTGGCCAACGGCGAGATGGAAACCTGGGAACCACAGCCTTACGCCACGCTCGACCTATCAAATGTTTTTTTCGACCCCGTAATCAGCCTGGAGGAATACAAGTACGACATCGCCGGCGCTGTAGCATTCGACCGCGAACGAGGTTTACTGTACATTTTCGAACGCCTGGCGGATGAATACCGCTCAGTGATCCATGTCTGGCGTGTCAATTAACTACAGAAAACAAAGGGACGTATGCCAATCTTCTTTGATTAATCATAGAGATTTCTCATTTTCTTACCCAATGAGACGTCATCGTAAAGCGCAACCGAATCTGTAAGCTGGGTCACCGACCCGATCAACGGTATGGAGCGAAGTTCCGGGTTTTCGATCCGGCTCACCAGGGCGCTGGCAAAGCGCTCTGCGTACAGCACATGAAACGGGCGATTGAAGAAGTTCTGGGTGTGCGTCTCGAGTACTTCCGTTAACCCGAGGGTGTTGTGCCTCTCAGCCATCACGGTGTAAACCCGGGCAAGCAGCTCATCGCGTTCGCTCCAGGTACCGGCTGTGAGCACCGTCTCCAGCAGCGGCAGCAATTCCGGCGCGGTTTCCAGTTCTTTATAGGCCGTGCCCAACCATTTACTGTATGGCGCGTAACGCTTTTCCATAAGGAAGCCCAATCGCATCAGGCGCTGCACCTGGCGCGCAGCTACCAGCCGTGAGCCAATATCATCCCCATAATAACCACACCTGCCCACCAACGGCTCTTCTTCCGCGAGCATCTTCCACTGGCTGGCCAGCAACCAGATCCAGATATCCCGCGGGTAGTAGGAGATCTTTTTGCGGATCAGTTCCAGGCCGAGGTCATCATGATATACGCGGCCGGAAGTTAACCCCAGAAGGGAGTACTCGCTGAAGGTCAACCATTGCGGGATGGAGATCTCTTCCGATGTCTTCCAACCCAGGTTTAATTCGAAATAATTCTCCAGCGTGTAAATATCGATCAGTGGATCCACGCAGCCTGTTTTGATCGGCTCGCGTAAACGAGTGCCATTATCATCCGCGTCAGGCTGACCGAAATGCGTTGAGAAACCTTTGTACTGGTACGGCAAACGCTCCGCAAAAACACGCGAAATTTCCTTCTCGCGGTTGTGATAATCCAATTCAGTGAGGAATAACTGGAAACGCGGTCCCCACATGTGGTCGGTCGACATGGTGTCATCATAACCGAGCACATCTGATCCCCAGCCAATCAGCCCGGCGGAGTAGCACAGCCCGGGAAAAAACTTCTCGATTATGGGTCGGGCAACATCGTTAAAGAAGCACTCGCATAAATCCGCGCCTTTGATGGGAGGTATCGAACCAAGATCCATAATATTTCCTCTTGAAATATTATATCTCCCCCACCAAACGGCACCAAATAAAACCGGGGCAGCCAATAAGCTGCCCCGGTTTGGCACTAATTTATTTCACTTTATCCATTGAGATGCCGAGCGCCTTGGCTACTCCCTTACCGTAAGCCGGGTCGGCTTTGAGGCAGTTGCCGATGTGGCGGATCTTGATGAATTCAGGCGCATCGCCCATGGCGCGGGCGGTGTTCTCGAACAGCACTTTCTGCTGGTCAGCGCTCATCAACCTGAAAAGCTTGCCGGGCTGGGTGAAGTAATCAGAGTCATCCGCGCGGGCGTCCCAGTTATCCGCGGCGCCGCTCAACTCCAGCGGCGGCTCCTTGAATTCCGGCTGCGCTTGCCATTCGCCGAAGCTGTTGGGGGTGTACCCCAGGGTAGCACCATGATTACCATCGACACGCATCTGGCCGTCGCGGTGCGAAGCGTGTACAGGGGCGTTCTTGGGGTTGTTCACCGGGATCTGGTGGTGATTGACGCCCAGGCGATAGCGCTGCGCGTCTCCGTAGGAGAACAAACGACCCTGCAGCATCTTATCCGGAGAGAAACCGATACCCGGAACGATCGCGGCGGGATTGAAAGCCGCCTGTTCCACGTCCTGGTAGTAATTCTCAGGATTGCGGTTCAGCTCGAGAATGCCCACCTCAATGAGCGGGAATTCTTTCTTGTACCACACCTTGGTGAGGTCAAAGGGGTTGTAGGGCATCTTCTTCGCCTGTTCTTCGGTCATTACCTGGATGAACATCTTCCAGCGCGGGAAGTCGCCTTTGGCAATGCTGTCGAACAAATCGCGCTGATGGCTCTCGCGGTCCTTGGCAACAATAGCTTCCGCCTCCGCATCGGTGAGGTTCTTGATGCCCTGCATGGTTTGCAGATGGAACTTCACCCAAACACGCTTGTTTTTCGCGTTGATCATGCTGAAGGTATGGCTGCCGAATCCGTGCATGTGACGGTAAGAGTACGGGATGCCGCGTTCGCTCATAGTGATGGTGATCTGGTGCAGCGCTTCAGGCTGATTGGTCCAGTAATCCCAGTTATTGGTAGCCGAGCGCAGGTTGGTCTGCGGATCACGCTTGACAGCGCGGTTCAGATCAGGAAATTTATGCGGATCGCGGATGAAGAAGACGGGGGTATTGTTGCCAACCAGGTCCCAGTTGCCTTCTTCGGTGTAGAATTTCATCGCAAAGCCGCGGATATCGCGCTCGGCATCCGCCGCGCCGCGCTCTCCGGCGACGGTGGAGAAACGCACAAAGCAATCTGTCTCTTTGCCAACCTTTGAAAAGATCTTCGCGCGGGTGTATTTGGTAATGTCATTGGTCACTGTGAACCTGCCAAATGCGCCCGAGCCCTTGGCGTGCATGCGCCGCTCCGGGATGACCTCGCGGTCAAAATGCGCCAGTTTCTCCAGGTACCAAACATCCTGCAGCAGCATGGGCCCGCGAGGACCGGCGGTCATGGCGTTGTCGTTTTCCGGCACGGGTGCACCGGCAGCAGTGGTGAGCTTGGTCAGCTTCTTCTTGTCTTTCATGTCTTTTCTCCCTTTTTTATTTGTATTTGTTGATGCAATTTGCACATATACCAGTGAATATGATGTTTTTGTTTTCGATCTTAAATTTCTCCAACCCCGGCGTCTCAATGCGGTCAGGGTCCGTCTTGAAATTGTAGATCATCCCGCATTGGTGGCATTGGAAGTGCCCGTGTTTTTCAAGCATGCCGTCGTAACGCGTGTCCACCCCGTCAATGCTGAGGCAGTTCACCAGGCCGAAGCTGGCGAAGACGTGCAGGGTGTTGTAAACAGTTGTGCGTGAAAGAGTTGGGATCTCTGGCAGCAACGCCTCGTAGATCTCTTCGGCGTTTGGGTGACCCGCACGATCGTGAAGATACTGGAGCACCCTGATGCGCTGGTAGGATGGTCTCACCCCCTTTTGTTTTAGTTGTTGCGTAATCTGGTCTGAATCCATTTTCAATATATGTAACCAATTCTTACTTGTAATTATTACAATGATATAACAATTCCATATAATTGTCAATAGTATTCATCCTGCAGCTCTCGATTCCCCCCAAAAATCAGTTGATCCTCGAGCGGGGTATGCAAAACCCGCCCCATTTACCCCGAGCTTCCGTAAAAATCGGGCTATTTTGGATATGTCGCTTTTAATTTAGGAGAATTTCAAACTTAGCCGAAAACTTTTCTGAATTAGTCTCCCCGCCTCACCGCTACCAGCGTGATGTCGTCAAATTGCTTTGCACCGCTGGAGTATTTTTCCAACTCGATCTGGATGCTCTGCAGCAGATCCCCGGCAGTTTCAGCTTGATGATTGATCAAAGCAAGAAAAGGCTTTTCCCCCAGGAAGTCACCTTCGGGATCAACAAAATCGGTAACACCATCTGAAAAAACCAGCAGGATATCACCGGGCAAGAGCTGCATCTCCTTTACCAAAAATTGTGCCTCATCCATCACCCCGATCACCGGACCCGTAGGTGCAAGAGAAGCGATGTGCTCTCCCCCTCTAAAGACAATTGGAGCCGGATTTCCGCAATTCGCATAATACAGCATTCCTGAATGAACCTCGATCAAGCCCGCCACCAGCGTGGCAAACATATTCGCGTCGCCATGGGTCTGGGTAACATAGTGGTTGGTGAAGGAAACTACATGCTGAAGGCGATTTGACAGTGACATCCCGGTTAACTCTTCAGTACTGCAATACACATCACTGGTTGCAGTCGCGCGTATGAGACTGCGGAATAGTGTCATGAACAGCGCGGCGCCCACTCCTTTGCCGCACACGTCTCCAACCACAAATACCAGGTTTCCATCTGGCAGTGTGAAAGCGTCATAAAAATCTCCGGCGACTTCCCGCGCCGCCTTAAACAATGCCGCGACCTCGTATCCCGCCAGCTCAGGCAAGCTGGAAGGCAGAAAACTGGACTGTATTTCGCGCGCGATCTCAAACTCCCGTTCCAGGCTTTTCAGGTACAAGACCTCCACATCCCGCAGGCGTTTCTTTTCAAGGCTCGCGGCCACCCTGGCATGCAGCAGGGTTGGATCAAAAGGTTTGGGCAGATAATCTTCAGCCCCCAGCCTGATACCTTTGACCACGCTTTGCATCTCACTGCTGGCGGAGATCACGATCACCGGTATCTCCCGTGTCTCTGCCTCTGCCTTGAGCTGTTTCAGCACCGAAAAACCGTCCATCACCGGCATCATGATGTCCAGCAGGATCAGGTCGGGATCGTGAGCCCGCACCTGCTCGATAGCTTCCTCCCCATTGCTGGCCGTGAAAATCTCGCAATCGGCGTCCTCCAGCTCCTGTTCGAGGTAATCCACGTTGAAAGGTTCATCGTCAACGATCAGAATTCTCTGCCGGTTCATCTCAAACTCCCCCCAGGTAGCTTGCCAGCTTGCTTAAGAGAATATCCTCATCGATCGGTTTGGTCAGGTAATCATTGCAGCCAGCCGCGAGCGCTTCCTCTTTATCTCCCTGCATGGCATGCGCTGAAAGCCCGATGACCGGCAGCTCTTTATAGCGCTTTCGGATCATACGCGCAGCTTCAAGACCATCCATAACCGGCAGCGAGATATCCATCAGGACCAGATCCGGGTTATCCTTTTCCACACTCGCAATCCCTTCAGCACCATCCCTGGCAATAACGAGCGTGTAATCATCTTCGAGGATTTGAACAAGCAGGTCAATATTCAACTCGGAATCTTCAACGATCAGGATGGTTTTCAAATCCACCTCCAGGTGTCTTACCTTTTCGGGTTTCATCTTTCTGATAAAACACGGTTGATCTCGCTTGAAAGATGCTCGCCTTCAAAACCCTGCTTCTTCAGGATCATCGAAACCGAGCGTTTCAATTGCCTCACCTCGGTTTGGGTCAATTCCTTGGCGCTGATCACAATAATTGGCAGGTCGCATGTTAACGGATCGGCACGCAGCTTCTCGATTACACCAAAACCGTCCATCCGCGGCATGATCAAATCAAGCAGTAATATATCCGGCCTGTTTTGTTCTATCTTGGTAAGCGCCTCTACACCGTCACGCGCACTCTCCAGGTAATATTCGTCCTCAGGCAAATACTGGCGCAGCAGATCCGCAATATTCGGATCGTCATCCACCACCAGCACGTGTTTTTCCATCCTGCCCTCGCTGAGGATCACCCGATCCAAAGCGTCTTTGACCGCTGCGGGGTCTATGGGCTTTAGTAGGTAGGCCGAGGCTCCCAGGCGGAAACCCAGTGCTTTTTTATCCACAATAGTCAGCAGGATCACCGGGATGTCAGCGGTTTCTCGATTTGTTTTTAGATCGTTGAGGATCTGCCAGCCATCCATGTCGGGCATCAGGATATCCAACAAAATAGCCTGGGGCTTGAGCTCCGCTGCCAATCGCAGGCTTTCTGCACCGGTCCTGGACCCAAAGATCTCAAACTCCTTTTCACCCAGGCTTTCCTGCAGCAGGTAGATGGCATCGGGATCATTGTCAATCACCATGACGTGTTTTCGTGCTGTAGCGACAGCAGCAGCGGAAGAGTCGGGGTGGATGCTCAACGCATCTCCCTTTCCATCAAGACTTAATTCCTCCTCCCCGGTTGACTCGGTTCCCCTATACTGCATTGGGATCGTTAATGTGAATCTGGATCCCTTCCCCAACTGTGTTTTCACTGTCAGGTCGCCCCCGAGGAGTTTCGCCAGCCTGCGGCTGATGGAGAGGCCCAGACCTGTACCTCCGTATTGACGCGTCGTGCTCAGATCCGCCTGCTGGAACTCTTTGAAAATCCGCGGCAAGGCTTCTTCACTGATGCCGATCCCGGTATCCTCCACGCTGATGGATAACAGATCCTCCCCCTCCATCCCTGCAGATAGCAGGATCCTGCCCTGGTGGGTGAATTTTGCCGCGTTGCTTAACAGGTTTAGGACGATCTGCCTGATCTTATCCTGGTCTGAATAGACCAGGTTCAAGTTGTCATCCACCTGCTTTTCAAGCACCACGCCGGTCTTAATGAGAGGTTGAGAGGTGTTGACACACTGATCGATCACGCTGCCGATCCTGAAGTTCGCCGCCAGCACATCCATCCTGCCGGCTTCGATCTTAGCGATATCAAGCGTGGTATTGATGAGCCCCAGCAGGTGTTCCGCACTGAACAGCACCTTGTCCAGGTTATCGAGTTGTTTTTCAGGGAGGGATTCTTCGCCTTTACGCCTGACGATGCGGGTAAAACCGATGATGGCATTCAAAGGTGAAGAA
>Ga0209200_1000289_pt1 | contig 56482 bp, 57 predicted proteins | sample AD_UKC033_MetaG_FD_184406 | JGI IMG/M metagenome (GOLD analysis project Ga0209200, IMG submission 184406) | Active sludge microbial communities of municipal wastewater-treating anaerobic digesters from USA - AD_UKC033_MetaG (SPAdes) (version 2) | ecosystem: Engineered > Bioreactor > Anaerobic >... | reverse complement strand
ATTGACCACGAATCAGTCTGACTGACCGGACGGATATCACGCCAAGGAGGTGACCCATGCATCCGAATTACATCCATAGCATAGAGGAGCTCGACAACCTAGTCGGGCTGCCGGTAAAAGAAAAGAAGGAGATGGAGAAGGTCTGTCAAACGTTCCCTTTCCGGACCAATGACTACTACCTCTCTCTCATCGACTGGAATAATGCCCATGATCCGCTCAGGAAGATTGTCATACCCGATCCGCGGGAGCTGAAGGGGGGCGGCTCCCTAGATCCTTCGCACGAGAAGGATTACACGAAACTTCCCGGCCTGCAGCACAAGTACCAGCAGACGGGGCTGCTGTTGCTCTCGGATGTATGCGGGGGGATCTGCAGGTTCTGTTTCAGAAAGAGGCTGTTTGTCAACTGCGAACGCGAGACGGTAAAAGACGTATCCCGGGGATTAGAATACATCCGGACCCATCCAGAGATCACCAACGTCCTGCTCACCGGGGGCGATCCTCTCATCCTCGAGACATCATACCTTGAAAGGATCCTGAAAGAATTACGGGAGATCCCCCATGTGAACATCATCCGTATCGGGAGCAAGATTCCTGCCTATAACCCCTTCCGGATCCTCTCAGATCCCTCCCTCCTTCAGGTCCTTTCCCGGTACACCACGGTAGAGAAGCGGATATACCTGATGGCCCATTTCAACCACCCGAACGAGCTTACCACGCAGTCATTACAGGCGCTCGAGCAGCTTCACCGGGCAGGGGTGATCGTGGTCAACCAGACCCCTGTCTTAAACGAGGTGAACAATTCCCCGGAAACTTTCACCAGTCTCTTCCGCAAGCTCTCATTTTCAGGGGTGACCCCGTATTATGTGTTCCAGTGCCGTCCCTCACGGGGGAACAGGTTGTTTCAGGTACCAGTTGAACAGTCATACCATGTGATCCAGCAGGCCTGGCAGGCGTGCTCCGGGCTTGCGAAGAGGGCCCGGTTCGTGATGTCCCATGCGACAGGGAAGATCGAAGTTGTCGGCCGACAGGCAGGATGTGTCTTCATGCGGTATCACCAGGCTGCAGAAAAAGCCCTGATCGGAAAATTCATGGTAATGAAGAGCAATCCCCATGCGCTCTGGTTCGACGATTACAGGGAAATGCCCCTGGAAACACCCGCCCCAAGAAAAGTCTGGTTATTCTGACAAGAACGGGAACAGACTCTTTCCCGTTCTGCCTTATTCTCTCTGACCCTTTCCTCCCCCGTCATAAGAGAAACGAGATGATCACGAGAAACAGGATCAGGATTACGAGGAACCATACGACCCGGATGATAACCTGCCTTGATTGTATCTGGGCGAAGATATCCCGCGGGCCGATGTGAAGAAAGATCACCCCGATGATACTTCCGGCAATCAGACCGATCACATTCTGCAGCGTCAGGACAATGGCTTTTACCGCCCCTTCGGGAAAGAGGGCCAGTGAGATGCCAGTGACTACTGCTGGAGGAAGAAGTGCTGCGGCAATTGCCACCCCCGCAATCCCTTCTGGAATTCCCTCTGACAGAGCGATCATCGTTGCAAAGCCAAGGAGGACTGCCATCAGGATGAACACCGCGTTGGGGTCCATCCGCGACATGATTTCCGGGGTCAGGGTGAGATCGATGACGAATGAGAGGGCAAATGAAGCTACGGCAGCGATAAAGACCAGCATGATGACCATCAGCCCCAGGATCTCCACGCACCGCATGGTCGTTTTCACATCTCCGATGGCAACATAGATCGCAAGGGCATAAATCGGGCCGAGCAGGGGGGATATCAGCATTGCACCGATAATGATGCCGATGTTGTTCAGGAATAACCCGATCATGGCCACAATCCCGGCAATGGCGGCAAGGATAAATTTTTTCCTGTCGAATTCCGTGTTCGATTCGATCGATGCGATGATCTTTTCGATCGGGGTTTTCTCCTCTTTCTTCCTCCGGGAATATCCCAGTCTCTCCTTCATTTTGTCAACAAACGGGGAGATGATAAAATCGGGGGTGGTGACTTCGATGAGGATACTCCGATCATCATCCTTTGCCAGGTTCTCGTAATCAGGGATGAAGCCGGTCCAGACCGGCCGGGAGGGATAGGCGTCTTTTACCGATCCATTGGTCTGGTGTATCAGGTCATCGAGCATCTCATCGGGGATATAGAGGATAAACCGGGTAGACTGTTCGCCTTCATGTATCGAGAATATGGTATCCCTGAACTTGGCGTGAATTTTTTCTGACTTATCCTTCGGAACCTCGATCACAACTCGTTTCATCGGGATGATACCAGCCATTGAATCTTCGGAGAAGAGCACGATAAAGGTATTGACCGTGGTGATCGCATCCCCCGACCCCTGCCAGGGATGCCACCACTCTTCATGCCTCGTGATAGTGCCCCGTAGGAGCCCTCATGCCGGTGAGGAGGAGGCCGGTCCCCAGACGGTAAGCTGCTTCTGTCGAGGGATACCGAAAGGGGATGTTCCGGGTGAGCGATCATCCTGATCAAGGTGTATTCTCATCAAGGAGGGCATGGAATTCTCATTCTGATCATGTCAGAAAAGCAGGTAGATCAGTATTACCGCTACAGCAATGAAGATCACACTCATGACGCCCCCTGCTTTCAGGTAATCTCTCGTTGAATAACCCCCGGGTCCCTTCAGGAGTGCGTTCACCTGGTGCGTGGGGAGGATAAAGGAATTGGAAGCGCACACCCCGACAAGGAGGGCAAGGGCACGGGGATCGATCCCTGTTCCAATCCCGGCCCCCATCGCAATGGGTACGAGGAGCACGGTTGCAGCAACATTGGAGATAACAAGCGAGAGGAGGGTGGCCATGAGAGCAATGGCAGCCATGACCACCAGGGGATGTGCCCCGGGCAGGTAGCTGGAGAGAGCACTTGCAAGCAAGGCAGCAGCCCCGCTCTTCTCTATCGCGATTCCGAGCGGTATCAGGCCGGCGATCAGGATGACGGTCTTCCATTCAACGGCATGATATGCCTCGTCGATGGTAAGAACACGGGAGAGCATCATCGCGGCAGTACCGGTGAGAAATGCGAGGGAGAGCGGGACGCCGGTCATCGTGAGGGCGATGGAGAACGCAAAGATCAGGACCGCCAGGGGGCCCTTCCTGTACCGTACCCCCTCTCCTTCGGGCGGGGAAATGAGGAGGAGATCCCGGTCCCTTGCCAGGTGTCTCAACGTGTCCCATGATCCAAATGCGACGATGAGATCACCGGCGGCAAGAGGCAAGCCGGAGAGATCCCCACGGGTCTCTGTCTCTCCCCTCTGAATGAGGATTGGCTCGATCGAAAACGTCTGGCGGAACAGGATCTCCTGCGGTGTTTTTCCGATGATCGATGCCCTCGGCCTGACGATCAGCTCGGCAAACCCGAATCCTTCACCTTCGAGGATCTCCCCAAGGATGCTCCGATCCCCTGATTGCACACAGCCTGAATCCTTGAGGAACCTTTCAAAGTCCTCCTCAGATCCAAGGAAGGCAAGTTCCTGCCCGGGCTCGAAACGGGTGGACCGCGGGGGTGCAACCGTGATATCCTGTCCCACCCTGATCGCAAGGAGGTCAAGGCCATACAGGATCTTGCACTCTGCCTCTCCACGGGTTCTTCCTGCCAGGGGAGCGGAGGGGGGGAGGGTACAGGTCCTGATCCGGTGGTCGATCCCCCATACTTCGGCAACCGTTGGCTGGGGCGCCTCCGCCTCTCTTCCCGGCAGGATGCGCCCGCCTGCCATTGCGAAGAGCGCAATGCCGGCGATCAGGAGGGGTATTCCCACCGGGGTAACCGCAAAGAGTGAGAAGGGTTCGGCCTGGGCCTGGACAAGGAGGTCATTCAGGACGATCAGCGAGCCGGAACCGATCATCGTGATGCATCCCCCGAGGATAGCCGCAAAACCCATGGGCATGATCAGCCGGGATGCAGGGATCCTGGTACGCTTGCCAATCCTCCGGGTGGCCGGGAGGAAAAGGGCGGCTGCACCGACATTCTGCATCATGGAGGAGAGGAGGCCGACCGTCAGCGAGATGGTGGCGGTGATACGCTGTTCGCTCTTCCCTGCTACCCTGATGATCGTGTTGGCGAGCCGGGACATGATCCCGGTCCTCTCGATCCCGTATCCCAGGATCATCACCGATGTCATGGTGATGACTGCGTTTGAGGCAAACCCGGAAACCGCTTCTGCCGGGGTGATGAGGCCGAGCCAGGCCAGTGCAAGGCTGGCGAGGATTGCGGCGAGATCGATCCGTATCCATTCGGTAACAAAGAGGATTATCGTCGCAACAAGCACGATCCCGACAAGAAGGATACTACTCTCCATCAGGGCACTCAGTGCAGATCAGGAGATGAAAGAAAAAAAGCGTAGCTGTCCACCACCGGTTCTCATGTGTACTCTGGAGGCAGAAGGTGCCGGTACCGGGCTGGAACAGTCAGCCTCCGGATTCCCGGATGAATGTCCGCACATTCTCCGTACTACCGACGACGATCGCCACATCCCCTTCCTCGATGGAAGTATCCCCGCCCGGATTCAGCAGCACCTGGTCTCCCCTCTGTATGGCGATGACACTGATCCCCTTCTCTTGTCGCCATGGCAGTTTTGCGAGGCTCTTTCCGATGACAGGATTCATCCCGGTGACCCTCAGGGAGGCAACATCCAGCCCAGGAATCTGTGCCGGGATCTGGGAGAGACGTGCAGGAGCGAGGCTTCTGAGCATCTCGTAGTTTTCACCACGGATCTCTTCCACGAGCTGGTTCACTTCAGAGGTCGGGACCAGGTAGTCCCGCAGCACCCGCGTGAAGATCTCGATCGAGGTCTCGAACTCTTCCGGGATTACTTCGTCCGCACCGAGGGTATGGAGGGATTCGACCTCGTTGACAAACCGGGTCCTGACAAGGATGTGTACCTGCGAATTCAATGATCGTGCGCTCTGGACCACCTGCTGGGTGCTGATCCTGTCAGCGATGGCAACAACGATAATCCGGGCAGTCCGGATCCCCGCAAGTTCCAGCACTGACGCCTGGGTACCATCCCCGTAAAAGATAGGTTCACCATGATCGCATTCAGTGCGGACCATATCGGGATTGATATCGATGATGCGATAGGGAATTCCTGCATATTTTGCTGCCCGTGCCACATTTCTCCCATTGAGACCATACCCTACAATGATCAGGTGGTTCTCTGTTGCCGGTGCCCGGGTGAGATCAAACCCACAGGACGGCCCCATGATATCCTCCATCCTGTCCGATATACGCCCGGCGATACGATGTGATCCCGCCATGAGAAAGGGAGTAGCAACCATGGTGAACAGGGTTACATCGAGAATCGTCTGGTACATACTGCCGGATATCAGTCCGGAACTCTCTCCTGCTTTTGCCAGGATAAACGAGAATTCTCCAATCTGACTGAGTGCCAGGCCGGTGAGGATCGCCGTCTTCCGGGAGAGGTTCAGAAAGATGGTAGTCAACGTCCCGGTGAAACATTTCAGGAGAATGACGCTGAGAGCAAGCGCCAGGATGAGGAGGGGTTCAGAGAGAAAGAACGCCACATCCAGGAGCATCCCGATCGAGATGAAAAAGAATCCGGCAAAAACATCTCTGAAAGGCATGATGTGACTCAAAGCAGCAACGCTGAATTCCGACTCAGAGATCATCAGGCCGGCAATGAATGCACCAAGTGCAAGGGATATCCCCGTCTGGCTGATGATCCAGGCAATAGCAAAACAGATGGCGATCACACTGAGGAGGAATATCTCCTGGCTTTTCATCTTCGCCGAATGGTAGAGGAGTCGTGGTACGATGAACCGGGTGCTGATTATCACTAACCCAATGATGAGGAACCCCGTGATCAACAGGAAGATGATGGATGGCGCCTGGTAGTTTTCCGGTGCAGCCAGGAGGGGGGTGATGAACATCAGGGGGATGAGCATGAGGTCCTGGAAGATCATGATCGAGAGGGTGGTCTTTCCATGAAGGCTCTCGAGCTCTCCCCGCTCCTGGAGCACTTTCATGACGATCGCTGTGCTGCTCAGCGATACCAGGAGACCGAGAAAAACGGCCACGTTCGCGGGTGTCCCAAAGAGGAGCGCCAGCGCCATGACGCAGAGGGTGGTGATGACCATCTGCAGGGCTCCTCCGAGGACCACCAGTTTTTTTGCCTCGAAAAGACTTTTGAGCGAATATTGAATTCCGATAGTGAACAGGAGAAAAATTACCCCGATCTCTGCAACCAGTTCGATGATCTGGGTACTTCCCACAAATCCCAGGACGAAAGGTCCGACAAGGACTCCGGAGAGGATATACCCGATAATGAGCGGTATTTTGAGGTAATTGCAGACAAAGAGGACCAGTAAGGAGAGGATCAGGATTACCATCAGTTCCAGAAGAAAAATGGATTCCATTACCATTAGTGGGGTAATACCGTAATAAGAATTTCATCTCCCTCCGCGATTTCCGGCAGGAATCCGGTATCTGTCACCTGCCTTGCATCCTCACCGGAAGCGATAAGAAAAGACAAGGTTAAGAGGCTTTGACATATATTCTCTGGTACCGTTTTCACCTTATCCATTGCAAGGAGCACCATGATCACCGGGTATCTCCACGATATCATCATCATCTTCGCGTTCGCGATCATCATCGTCGCGGTCGGAAAGAGATTCAGGATACCCGGCATCGTCGGCTTTATCCTGACCGGGATCCTCATCGGGCCGTACGGGCTCGGGCTCATCGGGGATTCCGAGATCATCGATGTCCTCGCTGAGATCGGCATCATCTTCCTCCTCTTTACGATCGGAATGCAGTTCTCGTTCCGGACCCTTTACGAGATGCGGAAGATCGTGCTGATAGGAGGGAGCCTTCAGGTGGTCCTGACGATCGCTGCCACCATGGCGATCTCGTACCTGTTTGGGGTGACGACCGCCCAGGCGCTCTTCTTCGGGTTCCTGGTCTGCCACAGCAGCACGGCGATCACCCTGAAGCTCTACCAGGACAGGGCCGAGATCGAGAGCCCCCAGGCCCGCGTGACGCTCGGGATATCGATATTTCAGGACATCAGCACAATCCCGATGCTGATCGCCCTGCCGATCCTCGCTGGGGAGACCACTGACATTGCCGGGGCACTCCTTGAGATGAGCATCACCCTCGTCCTCCTCTTTGCTGCAGTACTGGCAATATCGGTGTACGTGATCCCCCGGTTCATGAACCGTATCACGGGGATCAGGAGCCCGGAGATCTTCCTCCTTGCGATCATCCTGATCTGTTTTGTGGTCACCTATGTGGCAGACAGCCTTGGCCTGTCGCTTGCCATCGGGGCGTTCCTTGCCGGGCTTACCCTCTCGGAGTCTGATTACTTCCACCAGGCATTTGCGAGCATCATCCCCTTCCGGGATATCTTCACGAGCTTCTTCTTCATCTCCATCGGGATGCTCCTCAACGTCAAGTTCCTCGTGGAGGCTCCGCTGCTGATTATCGCCCTCGTTCTGGGGGTGATCATCGTGAAGGCGGTCATCGCGGGTGGATCAGCTCTTGCGATCGGCCAGTCGCTCCGGACCTCCGTCCTCGCAGGGCTGGCCCTTGCCAATATCGGTGAATTCGCCTTTGTCCTCTCGATCCCCGGGATGGAATATGGCCTGTTTTCCGTTGCAAGCGAACAGATATTCCTCGCCGTCACCCTGCTTACGATGTCACTTGCCCCGCTCGCTATCGTCTCCGGACCGAAGGTTGCCGATCTCTTCTGCAGCCTCCCTCTCGGGAGCCGGCTGAAAGCAGGGTGCGAAGTGGACCAGGGCGATGGAATCCCTCCGATGAAGGATCACCTAATCATCATCGGGTACGGCCTGAATGGCAGGAACCTGGCACAGGGAGCCAGAGTCGGGGGGATCCCCTACATCATCATTGATATGAACCCGGAGACCGTGATGAGGGAAGGGAAGGCCGGAGAGCGGATATTCTTTGGGGATGCCACCAATGCCACGATCCTTTCTCATGCCACTATCGAGCAGGCACGGATCCTCGTGATCGTCATCAACGATCCCGTCTCGACGCGGTCGATCACCCTGCTAGCCCGCCGGATGAACCCTGATTTGTACATCATCGTCCGCACCCGGTTCCTCACCGAGGTGAAACGGTTGAGGGATCTCGGTGCCGATGAGGTGATCCCGGAAGAGTTCGAGACATCGGTGGAGATATTCACGCGGGTGCTGAAGAAGTATCTGACGCCTGAATCCACGATCGACCAGTATGTGCAGGAGGTGCGGGCCGACACGTACCAGATGCTCCGCAGCCCCTCTGGGTATATGGCAAGCATCTCCGATCTCAGGATGAATCTTCCGAACCTGACGATCAGCACCCTTGTAGTGGAACCGGCAGCCCCGGTATCTGCAAGGACACTCGGCGAGTTGAATGTCAGGAAACAGTTTTCGGTGACCGTCCTTGCGATCCGGCGTGGCACCGCAGTGATAGAGAATCCCTCAGGCGATACCCCTCTACAGGCTGGTGATGAGGTAGTCATGATTGGAACACCGGACAAGATCAGGGAAGTCGCCGGGATGTTTCGTCCAGGTGAAGTGACCAGTGAAGCCGAAGGGACCAGTGAGCAGGGAGCAGGATCAGGACAGGGGAATGACGTTTCGAATCACGCCGAAGAGAAGGATACACCGTCGCGGTAACTCAATCCTGGGAACCATCAGTCATTTTTGTCGCGGAATATCTGTTTTAAGGAGGGGTAATACTGGTGCGTCTTTTCATCGCATTTCCTGTGTTCCCCGAGATGCTTCACTTCCTCTTCCAGCCGCCGGTATTCTGAGTAGAGGAATGCGATGATACTCATGGAGGGAGATATAGCGGCCATCTGGTTAAATCCCTGATCATGGGGTTCCCCCGCACATTTCTGCAGCAGCAGTAAAAAATGTCTGCACCTGCATGGGGGCAGTATCACACTCTCCGCTCTCAGATCCTGCCCTGGCGCCCATACTGACACCCTGAACCTCCCTTACATAGTTCTCCGTAAGACGATGAGTGTGGAGTGGGTCCCAAGGCAACCCCGGAGGAAAAGGGGACAGTCGTGGAATAACGGGTCCACCGAAAAGGGAACAAACAGTGCCGGGCATTCATCCTCTCTCATCATCAGTAAACCGGTTCCAGAAGAGCTGGGAGAGAATCTTCAGCTGGATGATGGCCCCCTTGTTCCTGGTATTCAGGACGGATGATCCCCTGGAGAAGAATGCAGCATTCAGCAGGAGTTCTTCATCATCGACATTCAGCTCAAGCACATTCTCAAACTGCAGGTATTTCCAGACCTCACCGATCTCCGGGAAGATGACCCCGATGGGCGGGGAGGTGAGCCTTGAGATCGGGATGACCTTGATCCTGACCTGCGGGCCCGGGAACTTTTTCTGCATTCTCTCAACGGTGTCCGGGGACGAGGATATGATCGTCAGGTGAAGGGGAATGGCCGGTGCAGGGAGATGGTCGAGGGCAGTGAGATATCGTTCGCCAATGATCAGGGTGATCTCTCGTTTTGCCTTCCTGAACAGCTCCTGGATCTTATGCGCGGTATTCGCCTCACCATATATCGTCCAGAGGGGCTCCTCACTCTCGGTCCGGACGCTCTTTCCTTCGAGTTTTTTCAACTCCGAGAGTGCCTGGGCGGATGCGCTTTCATGCTCTTTTAAGAGGATGGAGACTGCCATTTCAGGAGAGATGGCACGGTACCGGACGGGTTTTGATTTCTGCCTTAAGGCAAGACCCCTCCGGTCCAGGGTCTCGAGTGCCTTGTAGACGCTTGGTTTGGAAAGGGCGAGGTATTCGACAATCTCCTTTGCTTCCGCGTAATCGAGGAGCACCAGCGTCGCGTAGACCCGCGCCTCGTCATTGGTCAATCCCAGCGTGTTCAGGGATGCAATGAGCTCCGGAGGGATGCTGTCCATACCAGTAGTTGCGTATCCTGTGTTAAAGGGATTCTTGCCGGAGCCCGATGCTATGAAACCTCGGTGCATTCATACCAATATTGTTGTAAAAATATTTACTACTATTTTGCTAACCTTTTTAAGGTTCCCGGTAGACATTGGTGGAACAAGTGGAGTACCTGATACTTCGTACTCCGTGGGAAATTATGTCCAGACAAGCACACCCTCCGGGACCAGAACCCGGCTCATGCAGGATGACCCCGTGGAGGACACCATCACGGAATTCCCTGCGGTACGTCATGAGATCGGTTGGTCTCATCGCACTCGTACTCACATGCTTTGCGATCGGACCCGTCCATGCGGGTGAACGGTATATGACCGGATCCCCGGAACTGACCGCCGCGGTCTCGGGGACCAACGAGTTTTCCCCTGGGGATGACGCGGTTATCGCCGTCCAGCTCCAGAACGAGGGGCTCAATGAGCTGAAGTTTGTCGGGTCCGGTATCATCACCCGTGATGATCAGCCCAACACCGCGAAGCTGATCACGATCACGCTCGCTCCCGGTGAATCCCCTCTCATCATCAAGAGCGATCCCCAGATGATTGGCGATCTCAAGGGAGGCAGCAGCACCATCGTCAAGTTCAATGTGAAGATCCCGAAGAATGCCACCGTCGGCACGTATGATCTTCCCCTGCACCTCGGGTATACCTACCTCTGGATGGCTGAACAGATGGGGACCGACAGTATCCAGTACAGATACCGTGATGTGAACGAGACCCTCTTTCTCCCGGTAAAGATCAAGCCGGTGCTCCAGATTTCTCTTATCTCGGTCGGCACAGGGCACCTGAATGCAGGGACAGAAGGGTACCTAACCCTCGTGATCAACAATACCGGCGAGGAGGATGGGAAGAACGCGATCGTGAAGATCGCACGAAACGACAACAGCATGGTCATCCCGACCGATTCCAGCTCCTACATCGGCGACTTCCCCGTAGGGGCCGAGGTCACCTCCACCTTCAAGGTCTCGGTGAGCAGCCAGGCCGAGAACAAGTCGTACCCTCTCGATGTGTATGTCAATTACGAGAACTTTGAGGGGGATATCGTCGATTCAGAACGGACGACCATCGGGATCCCGGTTGGTGCGAAGACCGGATTTCTGGTAGTCTCCGATCCCATCGACATCCCGGCAGGTCAGAAGAAGATTGTCACCGTAAGGTACCAGAATACCGGCGATGTACCCGTGTACAGCGCCCAGGCACGCATCAGCGCGGTCGATCCGTTCACCAGCAATGATGACACAGCCTTCATCGGCACCTTCGCACCCGGCGAGGTGAAGGAGGCGACGTTCGAGATATCGGCTGACGGCAGTGCAACTCCAAAGGAATATGGCCTGGATTCCGAGGTCCGGTACCGGGATGCCCTCGACAACAGCATCATATCGGATCCGATTAAGGTCCGGGTCGAAGTAGTCGAACGATCCAATACCCTCATGTATCTCCTGGTCGGGATCATCGTTCTTGGTATCTTCGCGGGCGGGTACTATTACTACCGGCGCAGGGAAAAGACAAACGGGGAAGTGAAATCCGGATAATTTTTTCCGGTTTTCACCAGCTTCACTGCAGGGGAACGAGGCATGACGAAAGAGAGGAGCAGGTTCCTGATCTTCCATGATTGATACCATTTTTGAGGGCATCGCCCGCTCGATCAACCGGAAACCGGTCCTCGTAGCCGGGCTGGTCGCCGCACTGTTCTGTGTCGCCATCTTTGGCATGACCCAGATCACCATGGAGAGCGGGTGGAAGACCTACCTGGACGAGACGTCCGATAAGGGGATCGTCTACGCAGAGTACACCGAGAATTTCCAGCCCGATTCGACCATTATCCTGATCATCGAGACCAGCGATCCCCTCGATCCCGCGATTTTGTCGTATCTCGATAGTCTTGAAACCGATATCCGGCAACAGGAGAATATCAAGGGGACCCAGAGTATTGTCGGGGTCCTGAAAAGTGCCAATGGGGGAATCCTGCCATCCTCCAGGGCAGAGATCGACCGGATTGTCGGGGCGCTTCCATCGGCCACCCAGCAGCTGGTCAACCCTTCCAACAGCCTCACCCTGGTCCAGGTCCAGCTCGAGGAGAGTGTATCCGAGGACGTCCAGCGGGCGGCAATGAACAATGTGATCTCACTGGTGGAACAGACCGAGCAACCTCCGGGAGTGACCGTTGAATTCTCCGGGCAGCCGGCATTCATGCAGCAGATGGAGGAAGGGATGTCGAGTAACATGGGCATCCTGATCGGGGGGGCAATGCTCCTGATGGTCCTCGCCATGGGGATCCTGTTCGCCTATGTCCGGTACCGGTTCATGCCGGTCCTGCTCGTCGGGATCGGGCTTGTTACGGCGCTTGGGCTGATGGGCCTTGCCGGCGTCGGGCTGAACATGGCGGTGATCGGGGCATTCCCGGTCCTGATCGGGCTTGGCATCGATTACGCGATCCAGTTCCATGCCAGGTTTGACGAAGAGGCACGGAAAGGATCGCTTCAGGACGCGGTATTCACGACCGTTACAAAGACCGGCCCGGCAGTCCTGTACGCGATGCTCGCGACCTGTATGGGATTTGTCGCCATGTTCATCTCCGAGGTTCCCATGATCCGGGCATTCGGGCTCGTGGCCATCATCGGCATCTTCACCTCGTACTGGGCTTCCTGCATCGGAGTACCGACCCTGTGCCTGCTGCTGAAGTACAAGCCGAAGCAGCCAAAAACAGAGACCTGTTACGCGGTCGGGACCGATGCATGCGATTTCGCCATGGACCATCGCAACAACGGGAAACCGAAGAAAAAGTCCTTCTCCTACGGGGAGTTCCTGACCAGCGTCTCGGTGAAAATTGCCAGAAATCCCCTGCCTCTCCTGCTGGTGCTCGGGATTGTCGCCGGTGTCGGTTTTGCGATTGACCCGTCCATTCCGATCCAGACGAGCGAGGACTCGTTCGTCCCTGGGGATATGCCGGCAAAGATCAATATTGACAAGGTTACCCGCATCATCGGGTCGACAAGCACGGCGGATTTTTACGTCAGGGGGTACGGGACTGATCTCGACACCATCCGGTGGATCCAGAAGTTCCACGACTATGAACTCTCCCGCCACCCGGAACTGACCGGTGCACGCAGCATTGTCACTGTACTCCTCTCCTATAATGGGGGATCCCTGCCTGAGTCGCAGGCAGACCTCGATGAAGTATTCGCCTCTATCCCGGAGGAGACGAAAAACGAGTACCTGGGTGGTTCTCTTGCTGGCGTGGTGAAATTCAGCACGATCGACCTTGACATGACGCAAAAGGACTCTCTGAAGCAGCAGATGATCGATGACATCACCTTCCTCGAACCTCCGGCAGGGATCAGCGTGGCCCCGATAGGCAGTTTCGATCTCTTCACCACGTTGTTATCATCGCTTGCCGATTCCAAGGAGGCCATGACCTATCTTGGGTTCATCTTTGTCTTCCTCTTCCTGGTCATCGTATACCGCCATCTCCATGCAGTCACTCCCCTGATCCCGATCATCTTCATCGTCGGGTGGAATGCAGTAGCCATGTATCTCCTCAATATCGCGTACACCCCGCTGACAGCGACCCTCGGGTCGATGACGATCGGGGTTGGAGCCGAATACACCATCCTCGTCATGGAACGGTACGCGGAGGAGAAGGAACGCCTTGGCGACAACCTGGCAGCAATACAGGAGAGTGTCCGGAAGATCGGGACTGCCATCACAGTCTCGGGCCTTGCAACCTTCTGCGGATTCTCGGCACTCTGCCTTGCCACGTTCCCGATCGTCAGCAATTTTGGATACACAACGCTGATTGCAGTCGGGTTTTCCCTCTGCGGGGCAATCTTTGTTATGCCTGCAGTCCTCTCGGTGATGGGAAGGTTCGAAGACCGGCTCCATCACCAGGCCAAAGACGGTTCATCTGCTCCAGAGTCGTGAAGTGGCAGGGTGGGAGTGCAGGAGACCTCTCTTTCTCCTCATGCCGCCACGAGTGAAACCGGGAATACCGGGTATATTGCGGATATCCTCCCATTCGTGATCCTGAAGATGGCCGAAAAAGAAAACCAGGCACCCGCACGGCGTTCCGGCATATCGGCCGGGAGGGTGGGTACCGGGGAGGACTACAGAATTCTGGTCCGGGAATGCGGATTAATCCTTTCTTCCAATCACCATCTCGCAGAAGGGATCGCCCCTGCACCTGGCCTTGGTGACGGTGATGGTGTATCCGGGATTGAGCCCCTGGATCGCATGCTCCACATAGGCGTGGCAGATGCTGCTCACCTGGTGATGCGTGACTTCACGCATTCGCTCCTCGCGGAACATTGCGCAGCCGGTCAGCCGTATCACTGCCTCACCGGGAAATCCTTCGATATACCGGGTCTCGAACTCCGGTCCGAACAAGATGACCGAGATGGCCCCAAGGGTCTGGACAAGGTCGGATGCGTTCTCCCGTGGCATCCCGTACCGGTCTGCAATGGCACGGATCTCGCGGGACATGGCTGAGAACATGCTGTTCCGAAAGGAGGGAACTTTTGTACCGCTCACCGGTTCATAGCCGAGGGCCACCACCAGCCTGGTGAGCACGTTTGTGGCCATCGTCCAGCGGGTGGCGACCGGGATGTCTTTTACTCGTATCATGATATTTCCCCGTAAGGATAAACGTCAATTGCCGGTCAGACCGGCAACCAGAACTTTCTCTCTGCACTATAAAGCATTTTCGAGGGCTGCCATTGTGCCCCGGTAGTGATGAATGTCACCGTCTTCACTGCAGGAAACCAGAAATCAGTCAATGGTGATGCCGTTGACAGGGAAGTTGCCATCGTGAATACCATGGCGGTTGCTGCAAGCATATGGATAAAAAGAAATTCAGAACCCCACTTCTGCATCACCCGGGAAAAAACGGGTAACAAAGCCTATATCGGTAAAGAACCCACCAGCATTGAGGAATAGCCCACATCACCGATATCATGATCCCTGCCGGACTCATGCTCCCGCTCACCATCTTCGTTGCACGGATAGTCGAGACGAGCCTCGAGACGATCCGCACGGTCTATGTTGCACGGGGGCACAAGTACCTCGCAGCCGGGATCGGGGTGGGAAAGATCGCAATATGGCTCCTCTCCACCGGGCTGGTGCTGACAAACCTGGACAATATCGGGGGCATTATCGCCTATATTGCCGGGTATGGCATCGGGACCGTGATCGGCATGGAGATCGAGGACCGGATCAGCCTCGGGGATGTCGTGGTCCGGATCATCAGCGCAAAGGATCCCCAGCCCCTCATCACCCGGCTTTCAGGCATGGGATACGGAATCACCCGCCTCGAGGGATCCGGGGCGTTCTCCTCTGCAGTGGCCGTCCTGCTGATGGTGGTGCCGAGAAGAGCCCTCGGTCGATTGACCATCCTCCTCAGGAACGAATATCCCGACCTCCTCTATACCATCGAGGATGTCCGGAAGGCCAGTGAAGGCGGGAAGATCTTTTTCGGGAAGGAGTCGGGCTGGATCTCCAGGTTCTTCGGATGGTGACCCTCTTCCTCCTCCCCTTTTTCCTACACTCCTGCTTTAGCAAAATTGTCCTGATCGGGATCCCTCACCGTTATGAAGGATTCCGTGCATGAGTACGAATCGGAAATGAGTGGGTCCGGGGGAATCTTCCTTCACTCAGGGAGGGTGACCATGATTCGCTCCCGGGAGAGGAACCTGGTGAGCCAGGCGGTGACCATGATGATCAGCAAGGCCAGCCCTCCCGTTGCCGCTACCACCCCCCAGGTCACCGAAAATCCCGGGCCTGCAAGCTCACGGACGAACGTGATCAGGAATATGATGCCAAAGATGATGCCAAAGTTGAGGATCTGGTTCTCTCTCATTCCAAGGGTGAACTGCGTGAAACCTATCAGGCCGCTCGTCGCAGCGATAAATGCCGGGACGACGATAATGATATGGAAAAGGACCGGGACCGAGGGGAGGAGGGTTTCCCCGGTGAAGATGGAAGCGGTTCCCGTGATAAGTACTGCCGAGAAGTAGGTCAGGAGGGTTGCAGGGATCGTGACCCCGGCTACTTTACCGGACCAGAGCTCCCGCAGGGAGAGTGGGGTGCAGAGCAGGGTCTCGATCACACCGGACTGCTTCTCCCGGAGAAAGACCTGTGCGGTGAAGAGATACCCCATAAAGATACCCAGGGTGAGCACAAGGTAAAAGCCGAGGGTATCCATCGCATTCCCCGCCTCTCCCATGCCCCCAAGCGCCGCCGGGATGGTGAATATCCCGAACACTACCACAAAGATCAATGCAGAGAGCATGACGTTGCGCGATTTTACCAGCTGGCGGACCTCTTTTTCTGCCACTACCGTGATCCTGCTCATGCCACCCCTCCCTCTGCCTGTCGCATCACGTCAAGGTAGATCTCTTCGAGCGACCTCTTCTGGATCCTAGCCTCCTCCACCCGTATGCCGTTTCTTACGAGTCCAGCCACAATCTCGTGGGGCGGGACGGTCACAAGCATCATCCCAAGGACATTCTCGTTCCGGGCGACCTCGTCGATCCCTTCCATTGAAGAGAGGATGTCCATTGCCTTGCCCGCCTGGCCCGGGTCAGCAAGAGTCACTGAAAAACCGGTCTTCCTCCCTGCCGAGGTGAGGTGCCGGACGCTGTCAAGGGCGCGGATACGGCCCTGGTGCAGGATTGCCACCCGGGAACAGGTCCGTTGCACCTCGTCAAGGTTGTGGGAGTTCAGAAAAACAGTCATCGACTCTGCCTGGGAGAGCCGGAGGATGAGCTCTCTCACCATGTGCTGGGCTTCGGGATCGAGCCCCGATGTGGGTTCATCGAGAAAGAGGATCTCCGGCCGGTGCAGGAGGGCCCGGGCGATCCCCAGTTTCCGTTTCATGCCGGTGGAGAAATTCCCGACAAGGTCCTTTTCCCGGCCGGTCAGTCCCACGAACTCCAGGAGCTCGGTCACCCGGTCTGCTGGCCGGCCTACCTCATAGAGGCGTGCATAATACACCAGGTTCTCTCTGGCAGTGAGCTGGTCGTAGAGGCCGTTGTTCTCCATCAGGACCCCTACCCGGCTCCTCGTTGCGTCGTCCTTTGCGAGATCGGCATCCAGCACCGTTGCCGAACCGGACGTGGGTGACAGCAGTCCGAGGAGTACCCGCAGGGTGGTGGTCTTGCCGGCCCCGTTTGGACCGAGGTACCCGAATATTTCCCCCCTCTCCACGGAGAATGTTATTCCGTCGAGTATTTTCCTTCCTGAAAAATTCTTGGACAGGAGAGATACGTCAATTACCGCCAGGGATGCTCACCCCTTTTCCCAGGAAGAGCGTGTCTTTTCGGTGTTGCTCCGCCGGATGTGACCGTGTTGATAGAAAGCATCGTGATATCCCCGATCTCAGATGTACGTCAGCAGGACGGGGGAGGGAGGAGGAGGGACCTGCTTTTTCCTATGAAAACGCCCCTGGCATTTTCATACTTCATGATTGCCCGGATGGCGGTCAGCGGCTGTTGATATGACCCTGACCCGGCATTTTTCGTCAGGTCTGCCTGTAGCCCTCCGGGTATCATGCCATTTTTTCAGGGCATGCATCCAGGAGAGAGAGCCATCTGTCCCCTTCCTGGTCCCGTCCCGGTCATGGTTCAATAGATTTCCCTGCTGGCGGTATTACTTTATTGGATCGGCTCTCCCACCTTTTTTGCGATCAGAACGATCATGTTTGACATCATGCACAATTCTGGTCCGGTTTGGGGAATCCTCCTCCTCACTCTGCTTGCTGCGGTGATTCTCTCAGGGTGTTTGGCTCCCTTCCCCTCCCCTGCAACGGACGATCCGGGTCCTGGGACGGAAATCCCTTCAGATACTGCACCCAGTCCGGCTGGTGATAATTGCAGCCTGGATCACCTTGCTGGTCGTGGAGATGAATACCTTTCGACCGGGGATTCCTGCTATTTCAGCACCCATAGCCCCCTGGATTTTCTGGATGACCTTCGGATGCATCCCCACCGGCCGGTCATGGTCCGTGCGGTCCCTGATGGCTGGATCACGCGTGATGACGCAGCGATGCTGATGCAGGAGATCGATTCAGAGGAACCTGCAGCCCTGGTGGTGTCCCCGATCAGCTCGTACTGTCCCTTGGAGGAGACCTCAACGGTGGGGAACGAGGCCCTCTTCCTCATTGAGGGATACCGGACCGGGCAGTATCCCCCCAGGCTCTGTTCCCTGTATTATTTCAAACCGGACAGGTCCGAGGTCCGCTTGTGGTGGGAGACCGATGGAAGAACGGGAAGGATTGATGAACGCGATGCGATCCGGATGCTCCAACAGATGTACCCTGATCTCTCTTCATACCCGTCGGATAGTATGCCGCCACGATCGATAAGAACAGAACAGGCTGATGATGGCTGGTACGTTGCGTTCATCCAGGAAGGCTCCGGGCTTCCCATCCTCTCGGCCCGGTGTTACTATGTGGACAATAGCGGAACGATCCAACTCACCGGTGTTGTAAATCAGAGCATTATGGTGCTTCCACAGGATTTCTCTCCGAGACGGTGTGGGTGATCGAACTGTTGGTCTGGAGACGGACACCAACCGGACCGGCGGGTCATACAGGAGCGGGAAGGGAGAACAGCTGCCGGCAATGATCGAAGCAGAGCATGGAGTAAACAGCAGCGCATAGAGCATGGAGTATCTTGATCCACGGTCAAACGTGGGAGAACCGGGCCGGCAGGTGCGCAGGGACGAATATCCGACCCGTCTCTGTTCCAAATAATCCTTCCCCTGATAACCACCTTTTTTTAGGATCTTTCCCTAATGATGAATAAAACGCGAGGAAGACGGCACCAGCCTGCCCAAAGGCCTGGATGCGGTATTCCCCACCGGATCTTTTGAGGCAGGAACGACTGATGCAACCCTCCATTGAATACATCCTCCTTGTTATCGCGGTACTGATCATAGTCAGTATCCTTGCCAACAAGGTGTCCGGAAGGCTTGGCGTCCCCGCTCTCCTGATCTTTCTTCTGGTGGGGATGCTTGCCGGGTCGGAGGGTCCCGGGGGCATCTACTTTGACGATCCCTGGATAGCCCAGGCTGTGGGGGTCATTGCCCTCACCTACATTCTTTTCTCCGGAGGGCTCGATACCCGCTGGTCTGAAGTCAGGCCGGTACTACCCCAGGCGGCAGTCCTCTCGACCATCGGGGTCCTGCTCACCGCGCTCCTTATGGCAGGTCTCGCGATTGTCGTGTTCGAAGTATCGCTGCTCGAAGGATTCCTCCTGGGAGCCGTTGTATCATCAACTGATGCGGCAGCGGTCTTTTCCATTTTACGGACAAAGAGGGCGAGCCTGAAGGGAATGCTCCGGCCGCTCCTCGAACTCGAGTCTGCAAGCAACGATCCGATGGCGGTCTTCCTCACCATCGGGGCCATCACCCTCCTCCTGAACCCGAACCTGTCACCCCTCATCCTGATCCCGCTCTTCATCCAGCAGATGGCAGTGGGTGGACTCATCGGATACGGTATGGGCAGGGCGATGGTCTATCTCATCAATCGGCTCAAGCTCGAGTTTGAAGGGCTCTATCCGGTGCTCACCCTGGCTCTTGTTATGATGACCTACGGGGTGACCGCATCTCTCGGTGGAAGCGGATTCCTCGCAGCATACATTGCAGGATTGGTCCTCGGCAACAGCATGTTTATCCATAAAAACAGCCTGATGCGGTTTCACGAGGGGATTGCCTGGCTGATGCAGATAGTCATGTTCCTCACCCTGGGCCTGCTGGTATTTCCCTCCCATCTCCTTCCCGTCATCGGTTCAGGGATCTTACTCTCGCTCTTCCTCATCTTTGTCGCCCGCCCGGTCACCGTCTTTCTTACCCTCAGTCCCTGGAAGATGGCGATACGGGACAAGGTCATGGTATCCTGGGTGGGACTGCGGGGGGCAGCCCCCATCGTCCTTGCCACCTTCCCGCTCCTGGCAGGTATCCCCCAGGCTGAAACGATCTTCAACCTGGTATTCTTCCTCGTTATCACCTCCGCCCTCCTGCATGGAACATCGATTCCTTTTGTTGCCCGCCATCTTGGAGTCTCAGATCCCCTGCCAGAGACACCCCGGTTGTCCATGAGCCTTGGAGACGGGTGCACATCAGGCAACGATATGATCGAGCTGACAGTGCCAATGCAGTCCAGGGTGGTGGGGAATCAGATCGTGGATATCGGGCTGCCTCCCGGGACCCTCATCATCATGATCGAGAAAGGAGGAAACCGGTTCGTGCCGTGTGGCAGTACTGTCCTGGAAGGAGGCGATCACCTGCTCGTTCTTACGAATCAGCCACAATCGAACCAGGTTCGCTCGATCTTCATCTCCGAACCATCTGCGGAAAATCAGGGTCCATAACCGGATCAGGTGACGTCTCCTCACTCACGGCGAATCTGGTTCAGGCCAGGATTCTGGGGATTGGTGCCAATGATCCGGTTTTAATCCGGGCCGTCACCACTCATGCCCCTCAGATGAATCCATGGCGTTTCATCATCGTCCGTAACCGGTTTCTTCACGAGGGAAGATATCCCGGGAATCTGGGTGCTGAGGTAGTCGTTCCGGAATCGTTCAAAACATCGGTGGGGATAGGTATCCGTCCCTGTGACCAACTGGATGATTCGCTGATCGTCACCACGCTCACCTCCATCATGGTGCATATGGAAAAAGAATGGTTTCACGAGCCCTGTTGCTGACCCGGCAAGAAAAAAAGAAAAATGAGTCATTCCTGCGGATGCACGATCACTTTCAGGCTCCCCTCCCGCGGATGGGCAGTCAGGAGGAACCCTTCAGTCGTCTCTTTCAGGGGAAGGACGTGGGTGATCATATCAGCAACGTTGATCCGGTCATGCTGGATCCATTTGAGGGCTGTCGAGAGGTTCTGGAGATCTGCAGCATATGAATGGGTGATGGTAACCTCGTTCTGCCACAGGTCCCAGAGGGTGATCCCGGACTGGATGTCGGGATTCGTGGGGGCAAAAAAGAGGATTGTGCCCCCCGGTCCGATCGCGTCAAGGGACTGTTGTACACAGGCGGGAACCGGGGCCGTCATAATCACGGTGTCAGCGCCCATCCCACCGTTCTGTTCTTTGAACGTTCTGGGAACATCGTCAGTGGCGGGGATCGTGGCATCGGCGCCGAATTTCCTGGCAAGCTGCAGCCGATCATGGTTCATGTCCGATACAGCGATAAAACCCGCACCGTTTACCCGGGCTGCCTGGACGTGCAGCAATCCGGTGATACCGGCACCGATGATCAATACTGACCGGCCATCCGAGACGGGGGCACATTGTTGCCCACGGACCACACACCCAAGGGGTTCGGCGAAGGTCCCTGCATCGAACGAGACAGATTCGGGCAGGCGCACCATGCCACGGTCCACGTTGAGTGCGGGCAGTACCACGTGTTCCGCAAATGCCCCGTAACCGTGCTTGAATTTTGTGCGGTGCAACGTATCGCATGCAGTCGTATGCCCGCGAAGGCAGGCATTGCATGTGTTACAGGGGACATGGTGCGTCACCACGACCCGATCTCCCTCCCTCCACTTCGGATCCACTCCAGGACCGGCTTCGGTAATGATCCCGGTGCATTCGTGCCCAAACGCCCCTATTCCGCCCGGTCTGCCTGCACGTTTGATCCGGTACCATTCCATGACATCCGACCCGCACACCCCGCAAGCCATGATCCTGATTTTAATCTCCCCCGGTCCGACCAAAAGATCCCCAACCTCTTCGGTGCGGATGTCATTATTCGAATAATAGACTGCAGCTTTCATGGTATTCACTCTGGAGAGAAACGGTATAATAGATTTGAAAAATCTGGCGTGCGAGGAATGATCTGGTGTTACAGGAATGAAAGGTATCCAGGACACCATCTTTTGATTATTCCCCGATGATCATGAGGGGGGAAAAGAACCAGTCTCCGGATGGAGGATATCCCCATGTCCTCTCCTTTTGTGGGGTATGTCGTCCTTCCCCCACAAACTTTATATACCATAATGGCAAGTTCCGGTTTGGAGAAGAGGAGAAAAATGTTTGAAAAATTATCTGAGAGTTCAGGGAATGTTGTTGGGTACAAAGTTGTCGGGAAGCTTGAGCCATCCGATTACGAGAAGCTTGAACCGGAAGTCAAAGCATTGGTAGAAAAAGAAGGTACGATCCGTTTATTGTTTGATATGGCCGGGTATAAAGGAGAGACAGCAAAGGGCTGGATAGCCGATTACAAATTCGGGCGTGAGTTCCATAATAAAGTCCAGAAAATGGCTGTCGTTGGCGATAAGACCTGGGAGAAGTGGCTAACGCATCTGGCCAAAGCCGCGTACGCAACCGATGCAAGGTTTTTCCCGTCCGCTGATATCAGCAAGGCCTGGACCTGGCTTCGCGAATGACTGGCTTCCAGTGAAACTGCCTCCGGCAGTTTCCTGGTTTTATGCCCAGCCGGACGGCGTTTATTGACGATTTGAAAACGGTTGTGCCATTGTGCTTTTATAGGCTTTTGTCCTGACCAGGTCAATGGAATTTGTCATGGTGGATGATTTATGGCAGAGCTAAATTGAAAGAGGCGAGACACTATCGCAATTTACCCCGAGAAAAGAGAAGATCCGATCGGTTCTTTGCCATTTCGATCCGTTGCCTCCTTTATTATTTCAATCCTCTCATGGTTTCCCATTTCAGTCGATTCCATCCCATTCCATTTCAATCCGTTCAATCGTTTCGGGCAGGTAGTGAAAACCTGCACGGATCTCCTCCTTTATGAGAGGAATCGGATCCATGGTTCCTTTACCGGGCTGTCGACCATGAGTGTGCCCTTGTAGTTATATCCCGGAAAACTCCAGTTGCACATGCCTTTTCCTGGTCATATAGTCGTAGTCCGGTGAATGCCTCAAATCAGGAATATTTTGCATTCAGATACGAGGACAAGAAGGTTGGCAGATTCACTTCAATCTCTACTGAAATTGAGTGTTGTTTTTTCTGATAACCCTGCCGGGGATCTCTGGAAATCCAAAAAAATTAGTCGAGTTTTGAAGCATGAGGCAGACATGCATGGTAGATATCAAGGGCTTCCTTCACGGTGTGGTCTTCATGGACAATTGCATAGATCGCCTTGATCATGCCGAGGGGATTTTCATCCTGGAAGATATTCCGCCCGAAATCGACTCCGGCGGCACCTGCCTGGACGGAATGGTAGGCCATCTGGAGAGCGTCAGGGGGACTTGAGTACTTTCCTCCCGCCACGACAACCGCAGTTGGAGCTACCCAGTCGACCAGTTTGGAAAATTCCTCGCAATAATAGGTCTTGATGATCCGGGCCCCTGCATCCTGGCAGATGCGGGAGGCAAGTGCCAGATAGCGGAGATCCCTTGCCATGTTTTTTCCAACGGCGGTAACTGCCAGGACCGGGATTCCGTACTCTTCGGCATGATTGATCATATCGGTCAGGTTGACGATCGTCTGCTGCTGGTAGGCAGAGCCGATATACACACTGACCGCTACCCCGGCTGCATCCATCCGGATGGCTTCCCTGATGGTGACCGTGAGCTTCTCGTCGCTCAGCTCCTCAAATAAGACACTGTTTCCCCCCGTCACCCGCAGCATGATGGGTTTTGACCCGAGATCTCCGGGTGCGATATTACTCCGGACTGCCCCGCGGGTTGTCATCAGGCAATCGCAGTAGGGAAGGAGTGTTTGTATGGTCCTGCTCATGTTGCGCAGGCCTGTCGTCGGCCCCTGGAAATAGGGATGGTCGACGGCAAGCATAACCACCCGGTTATCTTTTGGAGTGATGATCCGGTTCATCCGGCTCTGAATTCCAACATCAAGGTATGCCTGTACCATGGGGACATCTCACGAGAAGTAATGATTTACAACGGTAAAAATAGTTGGTCTTACTCTCCCTTCGGCCTGACGATCAGGTATCCTTTCTCGGTCAGCCAATGGTGAAATTCATGGGTGCTGTGCAGGCAATGGGATGCACAAATCGCCCGGATTTCTTCATATTGGGGAGACTTTTCCATCGCTTTATTCAGAAGCAGCTGCACCGGGCATTGCACGTCATTACAATACTCCCGGCGTTTATAATCGGTATAACCCTTCATCGATCCCATAATAGGTTCTCAGAAATGAACGGAAAAAGGTTTACGGAAGAGAAAGGACGGGGGCGGAACGTTCCCCTTTTCCTCTGGACACACCGGATCGGAGATCATAACAGCGGTCCGGTTTGCCCGACTGATCGATGGTTCTCGCGGGATACTCCCTCATCAAAATCCCCGATGCAGCCCATACTTCCTCGCACACCGTATCGCATATCCATACTCCTCTTCCGTAATACCGCGTAAGAGTGCTTCAAACCCCGGATACTTCTCACGAAAATCAGGTGATGACACTGACGTATTCCAGCGGTACTGGTCCATGATGTTCACGTACGCCTCCCGTGATACCCGCTCCCCGATAAACTCCAGCACCACGTCCGAACCGGCAAGGTCCCCGGGAAGGACCAGGTGCCTGATGACCAGTCCCCGCTCTGCAACACCATCCCTGACGACAAGATCCCCCACCTGCCGCTGCATCTCGAGAAGGGCGTCCTGCATGAGTGCCGGATAGCCCGGTGCATCGGAGAGGACCCGGGCGATCTCCTCCCTGCCGTATTTTGCATCGGGCATGTAGATGTCGACCACTCCTTCAAGGAGGCGGAGGGTCTCTACCGTATCGTAGGTGCCGGTGTTGTAGACGAGGGGGATAGCAAGGCCTTTTTCTGCGGCGATCAGGACCGCCTGGAGGATCTGGGGGACGAAGTGGCTGGGGGAGACCAGGTTGATATTATGGCAGAGCCGTTCCTGGAGGTCAAGCATCATTCCTGCAAGCCGTTCGGGGGAGACTTCCGCCCCGTGCCTTCTCTGGCTGATCCCGTAGTTCTGGCAATAGATGCATCGCATGTTGCACCCGGCAAAAAAGATGGTCCCGGAACCATACCTGCCCACAAGTGGCGGCTCTTCCCCAAAATGGGGGCCATAGCTCGAGACTGCCGGGAGGAGACCGCCACCGCAGTAGCCCCGTTCATCCTGTGTCCGGTCGATTCCGCATCGTCGTGGGCATACCGTGCATGATGACAGGAGTGAAGCGGCCTGTTCCACCCGGAGAGCAAGGGTCCCGCTGGCAAACAGGGTGGTATAGGACGGGGAGTTCATCCAGGGGTGATGGGAGGTGCAGGATAAAAAATGCAGCGGGAAGCCGGACCTTCCGGGAGAGGAACAAGGGGGATGCGTGCGAGCCCGCGTCTTGCCTGAGAGTCGCACCGATGCAATGGCAATCAGAACATTCTCAGAAAATAATAAAGGGAGAACAACCTATTGGACTACTATAACGGAGATACGTGATTCCCATGGTAAAACTGAATGATGAGATGAAAGAAACCTTTGCAAAGGTCAAGCTCTTCCCGGTCGCCACTGCTTCAAAGAGCGGGGTCCCAAACGTCGCCCCGATCGCATTTGTGATGCTGGTATCGGATGACACGATCTGGCTTGCCGACAACTACATGAACAAGACCCTTGCTAATGTGAAGGAGAACCCGTACATCGCCCTGTATGTCTGGGAGCCGGAGAGCAGGAAATGCTTCCAGGTCAAAGGGAAGGTGCAGGTCAAGACGAGCGGGCCCGATTACGAGAAGATGAAGGAGAAGGTGAAGGCAAAGAAGCAGGAATACCCGGCAAAATCCCTGCTCGTAATGAAGGTCACCGAGGTCTTCACCTGCCTTCCGGGCGCCGAAGCCGGTAAGAAACTGATGTAGGCCGGGGATATCCCTCTCTCTTTTATCATGCAATAGTAGGACCTGATCCCGTCTTCCGGACGTCAAAACATCCTGAATCAAAGAAAAGGAACCATGATCATCGTCACCGGGATGATACAAGGCGTAAATGAGGTGTAGTAAGAATATTAGAGAAAAAAGCGGGAGAGTTAGGCGGACATTGCCGCGAGCTCCACATCCTCTTCTTTCAGGGTCTTTCTTCCGGCGTGAATCGCCAGTTTGTTCGCTTCTTTTGTCAGCTGTGCAATATAATCTTCAGCTTTTGCAGAAAGGGTCATTGCTGCGTCGCGGCCGACCCTCTTTGCACCACTTTTCTTGGCAATTCTTACAATTGCCGCTACAGGTAAATCTGCCACCTTAATTACCTCAAACAGATAAACATCCTCTAAATATTTATACTTTTAGGAAGCCGGCCGGATCCTGGGGCTGGATCTTCTTTTCAGGCTTTTGTGAAGGAAATATTTTCTATCCCTCTCTGTTATCCCGTTCTTCAGGAGTATGCAGGTATATTCTCCTGCTGCTATGAAAAGCAAGAGACGATATCTTGCAGGACTTATGCCCCTCCCTTTAAATCCCGGTAGTTGCATTCCTTCGTTCCATGCCATGATAGCATTCCAAACCTTTATCGTAATCCGGATCGATTCTGGCTTTAGCACCGGAGATGCCGGTCAGGGCTGCACTCATTGCCAGACCAGCATTCCCTCTTCGGGCTGGCGCCGTGCGATCCGTTCCTGGAGCACTATGCGCCTGAATTATGGAGGTATTCTCATATGACGAAACTGTGTCAGAAGATGATCGATGAAGCCATGGCTGCCCAGCGGGCTGACGTGGATACCGTGAAGAAGAAACGGGGGGGATCGTTTGTGGTCTCCGATGCAAAATCCTACCTCTCAGCGGTAAAGAAGATGAAACCTGCCGGTGCGCAGTCCAAGGCTGTCTTTAGCCTCCATACCGACTCCGTGAAAGCCCACTTCGGGGTGCTGGAACACCTGACGAGCACCGTCCGGCCTGAGGATGATCCCTATGTCGAACATTACCAGACCCCGGTGATCATGGAAATCCTCTATGATGAGGACCCTTCTTTCAGGAAGAGCGTGACCGCTTTTTCAAAAGCGATCCGGAAAGCCGAAGCCCTGGTGGGAAAAGAGGCTGCCCGCCGGTATGCCGGATTCTATGGCCCCACCTGCGTCGTTGACTTTGCCCTGATACCGGGCAGCACGAGCAACGTCGTCAACCAGATCCTGAAGACCGTGGACATCCCCACCACCCACAAGCAGGCCATCCTTGCCTCCAAGTCATGGGGGATGAACACGAGCTATGGTTTTGGCGACGTCTTTGCCCACGAAGTCGAGAAGGGGGCAACCCTTGCCGATGCGGTGAAGGCCGAGATCGGGATGATGGAGAAGGTCTACGACCGCCCGGTCGATGCCCAGGCCGACCTGATGGATTCGGTCGGGATGAACTCGTTTGACGCACGGAAGTACATGGAGGGATACCGGAAGAAGATGGAGGGGACGGTCCGGGCGGCAATAGATGACGATGTCCACTATGCCAATATCGTGACCATCCCTGCCTACTGTGTCGGTGATATCGCCCACCACATCGCCCAGTCCACCTTCAACATGTGCAAGGATGACGTGATCATGGCCACCATCGAGGCCGTCACCGATGTGATGGACGCTACGCTGAATGCAGCCGTCCCCTCGTTCAAAACCGAGGAAGACGTCCTGACGGTCGCCACGGGTGCCTCGGCCTCCGCTGCAGAGTATATCCTCGAGCTGGACGGCTTCAACGCCATCATGCTGGTTGATCTCCTTACGAAGCGCTGGCACAATTACGTCCAGTTGTACCCGAAGCGGGGGGCAGCTGCCGAGCTGCACAACTGCGACTTCATGGACATGCTCTACCGTGGCTGGAAGTACGTGGACCAGGCACGCCGGCGACAGAACGGGACGGACGGGTTGTTGAAGCCAAAAGTCAGCGGAGTGGCAGTCGATCTCCTGCCTGTCCATGAGAACGAGGTGCTGATGAACCCGCAGCGGTATGCCTACCCTGCCTGTGCCATCACGGTCAGGGCATCGGCTATGCTCCGGCTCTCTGATTATCCCTGCCTCCTGACGAGCGAGCCGGTGACTGCCACGCTGATGACCAATATTATTGCCCTCCACAAGGATGTCCCTGCAGCTCCCGCCCGGATCTGCAAGAACTGTGCCTCGGCAGCGCTGATCGATTTCCGGCACCAGTACTGCCAGTGGAAATGTGCGGTGTGAAGGAGTGATTGAGATGAAATGCTATATTTGCGCACAGATGGGGAAGTCCACCGATGCGGTGGCGATCTGTATCATCTGCGGGATGGGGACCTGCATGGAGCACACCATCCGGCGGGAGGTTGATGTCTGGGAGGGCGGGTATCCGTTCCCGGCAAAGAAACTCCCGAAGAAGATCCCGCGGATGCTCTGCCCGGAATGCAATGCCTCATACAAGGAGGGATGAAAAATGAGCTCCCTGGCCAGGCGATGCTGTGCCGAGCTGCTCGGGACAGGGCTGCTTGTGTATTTCGGCGCAGGGGCTGCTGCGATCACCCTGATGATCGCTTCGGGAACTGATCCGGCATCATCATTCAACATAGGGATTGGAGCCCTCGGGGGACTTGCAGACTGGCTGGCGATAGGGATGGCGTTTGCCATTGTGATCGCTGCTGCAATCTATGCCCTCGGCAGCGTCTCCGGGGCTCATCTCAACCCTGCGGTCAGCATCGCTCTTTGGGCGACAAAACGGTTCCCGGCCGGGGATACCGGGGCCTATATCGTTTCACAGCTGGTGGGGGCTTCGATCGGGAGCCTGCTCTTTGCCGCAAGTGCCGGTATGAATGCCGTCACGATCGGGGGTCTTGGGGCTACTGCTCCCTTCCCTGGCATCAGCTATGGACAGGCAATCCTTGCAGAGTTTATCGGGACCTTCCTGCTGATGCTCGTTATCATGGGAGTGGCGGTGAACAGCAAGGCCCCACCGGGATTTGCCGGGCTTGTGATCGGCCTGACGGTCGGCGGGGTCATCACGACGACCGGCAATATTGCAGGTGCCTCACTGAACACTGCCCGGACGTTCGGTCCGTATCTCGGCGACTGGCTGCTTGGCGGGAATAACCTCTGGGCGTATTTCCCGATTTATGTGATCGGCCCGATCCTTGGGGCGGTAGCAGCCGCGTTCCTGTATGATTACCTGACCGGATGATCCCTTTTTTTTCACGATCTCCGCCATGAGGAGCTACTTTAGCCCTGAACGATCATACCGCGTATTTTCTGAACGATTTGAGTAGTCTTTGGTTTGACAGAACTATCACCAGTGATGAGCAAGGATATTTTTTCATATTCACCGGGCGAGCAGTCCCCCGACTGAAGATACCTGTCTCCAGATACATTAATCATGGAATGGCTTTCAGGCTATCTCTTGCGAGATTACATGCGGGTTGCCGATTACCTTGGGAAGTTCTGGACGGGTGCGGAGGTGATGTACGGGGTCATCATCGCGATGACCTTTACGAGCATGCTCAGGGGGGTTCCCTTTATCCTTCAGGGGGTCCTCACGAACATCGTCCTTGCCGCGTTGTTCTGCTGCATTGCCTGGGGAATAGCCGATGGCCTCTTCTACCTCTGGGAGCGGAATTACATCATCAGGCGGGAGAACAAGACGATCGAGCTCTCGAAGAGGGGAGAGGGGAAGGGACCGGCACTCAGCCTCATCGGAGAGCAACTGGATGATACGATCCTCAGGAATATTCCGAAGGAGAACCGGCTTCCCCTATACGAAAAACTGGTGCAGTTCCTCTCTACTGTGCAGGAGCGGGAAAAGTTCTCCGCCCGTGGAGCACTCACCATTGTCATCGGCACGTTCCTCCTCTCTGCGGGTGCCGGGCTGATCGTCGTTGCTCCGTTCTTCCTGATCGATAATGTGACGCAAGCCCTGAATGTATCGAACCTCTGCGGGATATTCCTCCTCTTTCTCGTTGGCTATACCAGGGCGTTCGATCGGAATCTCCTCTCGAAGATCATGATGGGCTTTGCATCCTCCTGTATAGGGATCCTCATCAGCGCAATTACAGTCATCCTGGGTGGCTAGCGCCAACTGGAGGGACATTTCTCCTTGTCGTAGGTCCCATCGCTCTCTCCTTGCATTCCCACGATGCTCATTCATTCCCGCTGCCACAACTGAATGCCCAGGCAGGGAGGGGACGATCTTCAGGATTATGAGGGTTGGGGTCTGACCGTTGATCTGGTAGTCCAATCATGAATCGTACCGATATTATCCGTGAGGTGGGCCTGGAACCCTGGGTGCTCCCGGGTCGGACCTATCCAACACCGCTCCCGGAGGACCTCCTGCCCTTTTACTGTTATACCCGGGATGGGGGGCATTCCCTGCTCGTCGTCGTTGAGAACGAATACCGAGAGGGGCTGTCCCCGGTCAGGTTCATCATACCTGCCCCGGTAAAGATGGTGCTGAAGGCAAGGTATCGCCTGCATGACGGGCTTTTATGGGCCACGCTCCCCTATGACCGGGATGAAGGTCTCCGGGTCGATGACTCGGATGTTGAGTTCTGATTACCCTCCGCTTGTATTCCTTGGTGTCAGGGGGGGAATCATCTGAATTTCCTGATGCTCTAAGTATGACCGGGAAGAAGTGTAGGATGAAAACCAGACCTGCCCGTTTTCTCGGTCCTGTCACTGAATTCAGGGGGGGAATCATCTGAATTTCCTGATGCTCTAAGTATGACCGGGAAGAAGTGTAGGATGAAAACCAGACCTGCCCGTTTTCTCGGTCCTGTCCCTGGATTCAGGGGAGGAATCCCTGAATTTCCTGATGCTCCCACTATGACCGGGAAGAAGGGAGAGACCTACTACCAGACCCCCCGGATTCTGTGGTATTGTTCCCTGCGGCATGTGAGCCTCGGGACCGCAGTTCCAGGTACTTTTGGCAGTTCCTGCCTGCCTTTTTTTCAATGGTGAAGTTGATGGAATCAGAACGCTGTATTCACGGAATGAGATCCTCATTCCCACAGTGGTTCCAATTATAATACCCCCCGAATATTCCCCTAAACACCCCTTTTCACGAGGAAACCGGGAGGGGTCGTTACCATCGCTCAGTAATGCCATGCACTGTTGTACCGCGAATCTGATGCAGTAGTGCAATGCACATTATTCGAACAATATTATACTGCAAACTAATATTTAAGCATAAGAATTATTGTTGTTTGTCGGGGACCACACAAGAACGATGCCCTGGCGGAATCACAGAGGAGGAAGGAACAACCATGGAGAAAGCAATCGTAAGCATCTCGCAGGAAGCCGAATATTTCTTCCGGCGGGCAATGGATGCAGAGATGAGGAACAACCCTGCACAGGTGCTTGAGTACTTCAACAAGGCACTTAGCAAGGATCCCGGATACGCAATGGCATGGAACGAGAAGGGGAACTACCTTGATCTGATGGGAAAGCTCGATGAGGCACTCTCCTGCTATGACACAGCCCTGAAACTCGAACCAGGGGATGCAGAGGTATGGTTCAACAAGGGGCTCACCCTGAAGAAGGTAGGAAGAGAAGAGGACGCAATCTCCTGCATCAACCGGGGAATCGAACTGGCAATCGGGTAACACGTACAAGGAGGAAGAACAATGACAAAGTTTGGCACCATCATGCACGAGGCAGAATATTATTACCAGAGGGCGATCCATTCGCAGGACAAGGAAAAGCCTGAAAAGATACTTGAATACTTCGACAGGGCTATCGCGGCTCACCCTCAATATGCCATGGCCTGGAACGAGAAGGCGAATTTCCTTGATTACCTCGGCAAGTGCGAGGATGCGATCTCATGCTACGACATGGCGCTCAAGATCGACCCGCAGCTCTCCGAGGCCTGGTTCAACAAGGGCCTGACCCTGAAGAAGATGGGAAAAGAGAGAGAAGGGATCGACTGTATCAACAAGGGCATCGACTTTGCGTGTGGGAGGTAATAATGTCTCTTTTTGTCACCCATTTCGCTCCCCATCACAACGAAAAACCCTACTCTCTCTCTTCGCTCTTTTCAAAAGGGCCTTTTGGTGCACTCCTTCAGATCCCGACCATCATTCCATCCCTTGTTGCGATCAGCCCCGGAAACTCTTCCCTGTACCTTTCCTCAACAGCAGAGCGGTCTTTCAGGCTCGTGTAGGTATGGGCAGCAAAATGGATCAGGGCCAGTCGTGTTGCACCAGCCTCCCTTGCGATTCTGATCGCCTGTTCAGGATTCAGGTGCGGCCAGTCCGGGCTCTCTTCCCCAGGCAGAAGTCCGCATTCGGTGATGGCAAGGTCGGCATCCCTTGACAGGAGGACAGCATTTTCACAGAAGCCGGTATCGGTGCAGTATGCGATCTTCCTGCCCTCCAGGATGATGGCATAGCCATAACAGGGCACCGGGTGGACCAGCGGCCGGCATTCGACCGGGAAGGGGATGTGATCACTCCCCTCTTCCAGTTCCATGAACCTGACCGGGAAGGGAAGGTCCTCGAAGGGGACCATGAAGGGCTCCCTCACAATGGACCGGAGCAGGGCTTCTGTTCCGGGCTGGCCGCAGATCTGGAGCGGGTGCCTGAACCGGAATTTTGTCAAAGTGTGAAGACCCGCCACATGGTCGAGGTGACAATGGCTGAGGAGGAGGATGGTGGGCTTTCCCTGGTCGATATACTGGTCGGCTTTCGCAATCCCGTTGCCGGCATCAAAAATGATGTTCCAGTCATCGGACTGGACCAGCACCGAGCAGGTGTTCCCGGTAAGGGTGTCGTACCAGCCGTTGGTCCCAAGAAACGTGACGTTCATCTGGATCTGATTGTGGCTGATGAGGCAAAAAAGGGTGCAGGGTCTCCCTGCCATCTCCCGGCCGGAACGATGAACCATCTCCTAGGATATTATAAAAAAAGAACTTCCGGCAGTGGGAATACCCGTCAGGTCTGCCGGTCCGCTTCCTTCTCCCACCAGATCACAGCGGTTCGCCTTACCGCTGAGTACTCCAGCCTGCCGGTCGCCCCTTTCCTGAGCACCCTCGTGAAGAACTCGGTGACGGGGGTCTGATCCTGGAGGTCCGGGTGATGCATCGTCACCCAGTTCCTGACAGCCTCCTCCACCGATTCATAGGTGGTTTCCCAGAGTGCGGGATAGATCCGCACGTTCGCAAAGATACCGGCATCATGGAGGATGTTTATGGGGAAGCTATAATCCTGGTATCCCCGCTGCATGGCACCCTCCTCACCGAACACTGCACGGTAGAGCCCCATCTCCTCGGGCCCCCTCCACTCACCAGCATGCCAGAAGAGATAGACCGACCGTTTCGCTGCCTGGTCGAGCTTGGCGAGGGCTGCCGCAAGATCATAGAACCCGAGCGAGAATGCAGCGATGACAATGTCGTGAGGCACGATATCCCTGCCGAGGACGACCTCCTCCCACTTCATCTGGACACATGAGTAGTTGCGGTGCCCTGCCTCCTCCATCCGCTTCCGGAGGATGCCAAGCATGCCTCCCGAAGGGTCCAAAGCAGTCACGTGGGCTGCCCGCCCGGCAAGGGGGACGGTGAGCCTTCCCGTCCCAGCCCCCATATCAAGGACCGTATCGCCCGGGCGGAGATCGATAAACCCGAGATCCCGCTTCGTTGCCTCCGTCTCCCCATGGCTGATCCGATGGTAGGCGGCAGCACGCTTGTCCCAGGTGGCAGCAGGGTCCCCGGCCTTCCGGGTCCGTTCAGGGGAGGCCACGTGGATTGCTTTCCAGAGTTCGTTCCAGTCGATGATCCGGTGCATGGAGGGTATTTTTCCGTCATGGGCTAAATAGCATCGGTCAACACTGCCCAGATCCGCCCGGGCGATCGCAACCGTTTTATCCAGCCGCTCCCTGATAGGACTCCATGGATATCGGCATGCGTGACCGGTTCACCCGGTTGTGGAACCAGTATTTTGAAGGGGCGGACCTGCCGATAGCGTTCTGGATCGGGCCGGCCGGGGAGGGTCTTTCCAGGCTACCGGCGCCAAAACGGTGGAGGTGTATGGTCTGCGACCTTGCCCGGGTTCGGAAGGGGCACCCGGTGGTTATCGACCGTGAGTCCCTGTCCTGCAGCGGTGCGAAACTGTATCTCGGGTATACCACCGAACGTCCCCCGTTCTTCCGGTATTTCCTCTCCTGCGGAAAACCGGGGGTGGTCGAAGGGGAGCGATACAAGCGAACCCCGGAGATCGTGGATGAATTTGACCGGAGCCTGGCTCACATCCCCTCGGAAGGGACCACCTATACCTTCAAGCGCTGGGACATGCTGACAGGGGAGGATGTCCCTGATGTGGTCATCTTCTTTGCCCGGCCGGAGGTCATCTCCGGGCTTTTTACCCTTGCCAGTTTCGACCAGGGAGATCCGGAGGGCGGGGTCATCTGTCCCTTCGGATCAGGGTGCTCGTCAATCGTCTACTATCCCTGGCTCGAGCAGCAGAAGGAGCACCCGAAGGCTGTCCTTGGCATGTTCGATCCATCGGCACGCCCCTGCGTGATGCTGGATGTCCTCTCGATGGCGATCCCCATGCGGAAATTTGCCCTGATGATCGAATACATGGAAGAGAGTTTCCTCGTCACCGGTACGTGGGAGCGGGTGAGAGAGAAGATCCGGAGGAGTGCAGCACTCAACGGACCCTGAAGGGGAAACGGGGCAGGAAGTACAGGTGGGGAGTATGACCAGATCGGATACGGGAACGGGAAAACGACGCACATTGATTATCATCGGGCTCATCATTTTCATTATCGCCGCTGCGGGATTTGTCTGGGTCCTCTTCCAGTTCGACCGGATAGCAAAGGAGAGTGAACGGCATGATTACTCTTACTCTCTCACCCTCTCCATCTCGTCCGTGATCGAGAATGTGACCTTTCTCCTCCCGGTGCCGGAGCTGAATGGCACGGTCTCTCTTGCTGACATGGTGGCAAATGGGACCGGGTACGGGGTCCCGGAAGACTGGCATATCGCCATCGAGACGGTAGATGGTATTCCCTTCCTCCAGGTCCGGGCAGCACGGATGGTTCCCGAGTACCATAGTATCCCGATCCCTGTTGAGCCCGGTGCACAGCCCAGCGGGACCCCGCCTCCCACGGCTACCGGATACTCGGAAGAGACCCCTGTTCTGCTCCCGGTTGAGATTGGAGCGACCCTGGAAACAGAGGTTCCGGTCGATACCCGTGATCCGATCGGCCGCGAGCCGCTCTTTAGCCAGGGCGGGGAGTATGCCCCACGTCTGAAAACCACGCCGCCTTACGAAGGAATGGAGTATACCCATCCGGTCCGCCTGTATCTTTCCTACACGGCCGATAACCCTGTCCCGGTCTCTATCGTTGCCCGGGTCTCAGGCACCAACTCGATCTGGCGGGGCGGCTGGACCTTCAACTCTTACCGGGACCAGGTGCTGGTGGAGGCCGGGGACCGGACCGGGTGGATCGAGACTGATGCCGTCCTCGTTGTCGGAGAAGGGACCTACTGGTGAAGCACGGGGCTCGACCGGATCTCCCTTCTATCCTTGTCCACACGATAGAGCACCAGCCTGACCGGAAGAGACCAGAGCAGGCTGCTCACATTCTGATCCCACGGAATGATGCAGAAGGAGAGAAGGCAAGAAACAACTTCAGTCTCCGCTTCTAATATATAATTCGATGAACCTCATCCGCTCTGGCATTGGGGCCGTGATCCTCCTGACCCTGGCAGTGACCATCCTTGCCTATCCCGGTCTCCCTGACCAGATCCCTTCCCACTGGAACTGGAGTGGAGAGGTGGACGGGTACCTCCAGAAGTTCTGGGGAGTGCTCATCGTCCCTCTGGTGATGATCACGTTCATTGCATTGTTCGCCCTGATCCCCCGAATCGATCCGTTACGGGCAAATTACCAGAAGTTCCAGGGATACTACGAGGGCTTCATCCTGGTCTTTGCTCTATTTCTCCTCTTCATCCAGCTCCAGATCCTTCTCTGGGGGCTTGGGTATCCGGTCAGCCCGAACCTCCTCCTGCCCCTGATCATGGGTGCTTTGTTCATCGGTCTCGGGTACCTGATCGAGCATGCAGAACCGAACTGGTTCGTGGGAATCCGGACCCCCTGGACGTTGTCCAGCGAACGGGTCTGGAAGAAGACCCATGCCCTTGGAGGGACCCTCTTCAAGATCGCGGGAATACTTGCAATGATCGGAGTGGTGTTCGGGAAGTATTCAATCTGGTTTGTCATCGTCCCGATCCTCGCAGTCTCGGTATACCTGGTGATATATTCCTATCGTGAGTTTGGGAAGGAATTACATTAGCAGAGCAGCGATTCTGTTGATTCAGGAATTTGTTTGACGAAAAGGGGTTGCAGCCCCCTTAATTTTTTAAATAATCGCAATAATCACTTTTTTCAGATACAGGCATACAGGATAATAAAGGAGGAACTTTCATCAGCCTCCCATACCAGCCGTTCTGCCGAAAATAAAACGATGAAAGTGCCGGAAGCACATTCATACAAAAAAAAGAATCAGATCGGACCTGGGTCTCATCCGACATTCGGGAGTTCGGGGCAGTTGCAGTCCGTCACCATGCCTGCATCCATTCCCTTCCTGAACGCTTCGACCCGCTCAGCTGATGTGCCATGGGTGAACGTGTCGGGGACAACGTATCCCATCGACTGCATCTGGATCCGGTCATCACCGATGGCACTTGCGGCGTTCAGGGCTTCTTCAAGGTCACCCCGTTCAAGGATCAGGTCACCATACTGGGCCTGGTACGCCCAGACCCCTGCATAGCAGTCGGCCTGGAGCTCGAGCGCAACTGAGAGTGCATTGGCATCGGCCTCGTTCAACCGGGCCTGCTGCCGGTTCACATACTGCAGGGTACCGAGGAGGTTCTGCACATGGTGGCCTACCTCGTGGGAGATGACGTAGGCCTGGGCAAAGTCACCGGGAGCCTTGAACTGCCGCTCGAGTTCCTTGAAAAAGTCGAGATCAATGTACACACGCTGGTCGGCAGAGCAGTAGAACGGCCCGGTCTGAGAGGTCGCCTGGCCGCACCCGGTGCTCACGTAGTCCTCGAACACCACCAGGTTCGGGGGATTATACGTTCCTCCTAACTGGTCTTCAAAGATGATGGACCAGGTCTGTTCCGTGTCGGTGAATACCCGTGCTGATGAGTTGAAGACCTCCTGGTCGGCCTGGGTATATTCGGGTTGCTGCCCGTACGATTCGGGAGAGACCTCGGTCCCCTGGATGAACTGGCCCGGATCGACCCCGAGGAAGATTGCAGCGACGAGGATGATGATCAGTCCAATCCCACCGATCCCGCCTGCTGCTCCCCCGGGGATTCGACTGGAGGTGCCTCTCCGGTCCTCGACACGGGTACTGGTCTTGTCGGTACGCCACTTCATCGCCTGTTACACCTCTTCGGGTCTGTTGCACTGGTCATTGTTGTCACCATCGTTCGCTACAGGACTCATTGTGAGGATGTGACGAAAAAAGTTCTGATACATGAAAGGGGAGCACGGGATTCCAGGGATTTCCTGTGATGAATATGCAAATCCCCCCCTTCATATAACCGCCGGAAACAGGAATGGACTCATGGATCGAGCGGCTCACCACTCGTGAACCATCGTGCAGGCATGCTGTCACCGAACTCCTGCACTGGATTCTCTCAGGGAATGGTGCGTCCGAAGCTGATTTCGGAGTTTATGAGACCCTCATAATCCACCGGGGGGCTATGGCCTGGGTGGGGCAGAACTCCCTGCACTTGAAACAGGCCACACATAAATGGGGACGAAGCGGTTCTGCCTTATGGTTCACCATCTGGAAGACTCCCATCGAACAGAGATCGATGCAGGTACCGCATCCGTTGCAGAAGATGCGATCTACATATACCTCCATCAGAATAGTCGGCGAGGGGCCTACTTCCAAAACGATCCGCCTTGCTCAGGTGTCACCTGCTGGAGATATATAAAATTCGAATTAATTTCGGTGAGCATCCGGCATCTCTCATGCAGGAAACCTGGTATGCTCCTCTCCTCTCCGGCCGGTGTGAAAACGGGATGGTCGAACTGTGGAAAAATGCTCTAGGATGGATCCGGAAAGGCACCGGGATTCGACCACTTTGCAGACCGGAAAATGAACGATAACCTTTTAAGCAACCCGATAGGATCTTTTATAGCACAGCTTCCGGGCTCTCATCCCTCTTCGGAATGAGACCCAGCTGCTCTCATTCTCATCTGTTGTTGCCATCCTCGGATTCCCGAAACCTATCGCCTGTTATCGCCATTCAGGTGTGTAATTTTTTCTGTTTCCCGGTTGTTTTCCGTGTTCGATCGCCGCTCTTAATATCCAAGATATAAGCCAATGGTTCTGGTAGCAGGGATACTCCCCCTCATTCCGCCCGAGCTATCGGGGGCCGGTGTTGTGGTAGACAACATGAAAATACGTCACCCTCATTCCGGCCGGGCGGTGAACTCAAACGACTGGAGCCCATCCTGGTGCCTGATAAGAAGGGTCCCGCCGGCGCGTTCTGCGAGTCCCCGGAGAAACCTCCATGTCAGGGGTTCCCGGGCTCCTGTGACGGTGAGGGTTCCGGTTATGGTGATGGTTGCCCCCTCTTCTCCCTGCCGGGTTCGGATCCCGATCCTGCAAGCCCCGGTCCCGACAAGGTCTTCGAGGATATACGTGAGCAGGTCAGTGAAATGGTCACGGTCGATCCACGCGAGGAGCTGGGAATCTTCTGCGACAACCTCGCATTCCACCTCCTCGAGCAGGGGGCGTGAACCGATCCGGGAGAGCAGGATGCGGGAGAATGCCCCCTCTTCGTCAGGACCAGCGAGGATCTCCTCATCGGAAAGGAGCGGTAGTGAGAGACCGGTGACGATGGCTTCAATGACCGGGACGAGATCAAGGATCTGCCTCTCACCCGGCAGCGTGAAGCCGCGGAGCATGGTGATGTAATCGGCAAGGAGGCGTGCCGCCCTTCGGACGAGGGTCGGGTCGATGATGCCGGAAAGTTCGTTCCGCTGGAAGGTCCGTTCCAGCTTCCCCATCACCTGGGCAGCCTTCAGCATCAATGGAACGGGGCTCGGGGAGGTCTTCTGGTACTCCCCGGCAAAATCCCGGAACGCCTCCAGCAGTTCATCGATCGCATCAGATGAGATGAGGGCAGTCGCCTCTTCAGCCATACCGGCCTCACCGAGTTCATCGAGAATATAGGTGACATATGCCAGGCGTCCTGCCATGACCGTGAAGAGCTCGTTTACCTGCTCCATGCAATCGGTAGCGTATTCTGCGGTCGCCACTGCCCGATCGCGGTTCAGCTCCGCGATATGCGAGAGGGATTGTGCATCAGCCCTGACACGGGAGAACATCCGTGCGGCATCTCCGGCAGGGATGATGTTCCCGTGCCCCGGGCAGACATGGGTAACCTCCCCTTCTGCCACCAGCCGTTCGGCCCCGGAAAGCGATCGGACGAGCGATTCCTGGGACCACCCGGTCAGGCCGGCAACGCCCGGATTGGCGGCAAAGAGGAGGTCGCCAACAAAAAGGAGATTCCCGATCCGAAGACAGATGCTGTCAGGGCTGTGGCCCGGGGTATGGTAGAGATCGAGAGCGGGTCCGTACCCAAACCGTATCTGTTCATGCGGGAGTCGGGGAGAGTCAGCCATGACAGGATCCTGCACAATGGTGATCTCGGCACCGTTTGGAAAACAGAGCGATGCGGGAACACCGGCATGGTTCTCCCGTTCAGGGGCAAAGAGGCGAAGGCCTACCTTCATGGGGGAGAGGAGCTGTTGAAGGATATCGGCTTGCGTGACCGTCCGATCGCCGCGTTCGAGCGCGAGTGCACCAGCGTGATGTACCGCGAAGATGACAGCTTTCTGAACGGAAAAGGCCGCGTTTGACTGAATCCCGAGGAAGTGATCGACATGGGAGTGTGTCAGGAACACGAAGACGGGGCGATCGCGCTCCTCCCTGCAGGTCTCAATAAGCCGGGAGAGTTGCTCCGCCTGCGCAGGTACACCTCCGGGGTCCAGGATGAGGATCACATCAGGGGTGGTGATGATGTACGAGTTGGATGAGATGACGTCGATCTTCCGGATGAGGGGGTAAATCAGGGCACCCGGGGCACCGGGTACCGCCTGCCACGTCAGGGATACGAGAGGGCCGTCACCAGCGGGCAAGCGCCTCTCCCTCGTCCGGGTAGATGGAGAAGATAGAGGTGAACCCGGCGAGTTTCATGATCTTGAATACTTCCGGGGAGAGGCTGCAGAGGCCAAACTTGTCACCCGGGTTCTTCAGCTTCTTTGCGGTCGCCAGGATCACCCGCAGTCCCCCGCTGCTGATATACGGGACGCCGGAGAAATCGAGCAGGATCTTCCGGTTTCCCTGGTCGATCTCATGTATGATCGCGTTGTCGAGTTCCGGTGCTGCTGTGGTATCGATCCTGCCGTTGACTGAGAGGACCGTCCCTCCTTCCCTGTATGCTGTTCTGATGTCCACCGTATTCCCTGAAGGGTATGTCGGTATTTTCGGGAGATAACCCTATCCATCCTGTATTCTCCTCAGCCCGGGATTGAAGAACCCGAACCTTTACGAGCAATCCGCGTGCTACTCAATGGTACGAGTGCCTGATCATGGAGTCACCAATCTCTGCATCACCGCTGGTCCGCCTTCAGTTCTCCCGGCTTGAAGAAGCCCTTCTCGCATGGTGTGCCCTGCAGGCAGAGAAGGGTATCCAGGCAATCCCCGCTACGGTCAGGATCTTTTTAAAGGATACCCCCCGATTGGAAGATATCATGTTCATGGTGACGAGGAGCCGGTAACCATGGAGACACGGTTTGACCTGGCGATCGGATCGGAGGTTGCAATGGTCCGTACCGTCACCCACCGGCTTGAAGAAGCGATGCAGTTGCACGGGTTCTCCTCCGAGGAGATTCTCGATACCCAGCTTGCCGTCGAAGAAGCGATCACCAACGTTATCGTCCACGGATACGGAAGACCCGGAGAGACGATCCTCGTCTCATCCCGGATCAGGAGCGATCGGGCGGAGGTGTGCATCACCGATACGGCACCCCGCTTCGATCCGCTCTCGGTCGCTGATCCCGATACCGGGGAGGGTATCGATGACCGGGAGATCGGGGGGCTGGGCGTGTTCCTGATCCGCAGGGTCATGGACGAGGTCTCCTATCGTTACGAGGAAGGAAAAAATATCCTGGTCCTCGCAAAACTGAAGCGGAGTTCTTCCCTTGTGCACTCCTGAAGGTGAGTTCCCCTCATCGCCGGACTTCTCATCAGGTTTATATCCCCCTTTCCCCAAAATGTTCCCTGCATGAAGATCCTGATCATCTACATGTCATACCATCGCATGAATACCCAGAAGATCGCCAGGGCGATGGCGGAAGTCACCGGCGCCACCCTCGCGAAGGCCGACGAGGCCAGTCCCGATGATCTTGCCGGGTATGACCTGGTAGGGTTCGGGTCCGGCATCTACGGGGGGAAGCATCACACGTCCATCCTTGCCCTGGCAGATGAGATGCCCCTCATGGAGAAACCGGTATTTCTCTTCTCGACATCGGGGGGATACAAGGAGGAGTTCCATACCCCGCTCCGGAGGAAAGTGATCACCAAAGGGTGTACGATCGTAAACGAGTTCCACTGCCCGGGTGAGGCCACGTTCCTCAAATTTATCCGGATCAACAAGGGGCACCCGGATCAGCAGGACCTTGAGAATGCCCGGACCTTTGCCAGGGGACTCCTGGCTGCCCCTGGTGCGGAGAAGCAGGAATGATCAGGGGCTGCCCCTCTGGTTCAATACCCGGTCTGGTCCATGTCGTCCCGTAAGCGAGACCAGGAGTATGTCAGGACCACCGGTGACCGGTCACGGGAGGAGCTGATCTTTGCCACCCTCTCTCTCCCGGTGGAGACCGATGCACGGGTTGCAGGACTGGTCAGGGTGTTAAACGATCTCCCCTGCGTCTATACCTGCAGTTCCTGTGGTGGGCATCCCGACCTCCGGGATCGGGAGAATCCGGTGCCCGAGGGATATTTCTATGTCCAGTTCATCCTCGAGCCGACCGAGCAGGGATTCCTCTCGCTTGGGATCATCGACCTTGCCGCCCGGAATGTCGACAACGAGAACCTCGCGGTGAAGGTCCTGAACTGCACCGACAATCCGAAGCTCGTCATGTTTCACATCCTCGGGAAGGAGGGGATAGATCCTGATGAGTACGCGAGGGAGATTCGTATGCTCTGCAGGGAATGGGGAGTCGCCCTCGAGGGGGTCTATGAACGGAAAAAGAAGGTGAGGCGGAAGATCGCATACGAACGTATGCAAAGACGTGGTTTGTAGGGGGAATCTGCAGCAATATCCATGCCAGTAATCTGAAGGAGGGAATGGCATGATGCCCAAGCACAGCTCAAGGATAATTCTTCAGAAGGGGAATTTGTATCGATGAACAAACCAAAGTTGGATAGGGTTCCAGGGGATCTCATCCGTAAAATTCAATTGATCCTTGAACAGGGACCCGACCTTGATGGAACGGAAAAGATCCTGTCCCTGCTGGGGTGCCCGCCGATTGACGAGCAGTTCCTTGCTGGTCTCCGGATATACAGCGATTTCCTGCCCCGGGCTGCTGACTATCCGTTCAGCCCGGAACAGCGGTACCTTCACGTTCTCTGGGATGCGTTCGATCGCTCCCTTTTCTCGCTCTCGATGACGGTTGCCTTTCCCTTACGGAGGATGATCGCGAAGCGATTGTTCCGCCATTGCGGGAAGAATTTTACCTCTGAGGGGGAGGTCAGGTTCAACTTCGGCCAGTTCCTCTCCGTCGGTGATGATGTCTTTTTCAACAGGGGATCGTTCATCGATACCAAGGGCGGGGTCACCATCGGCGACGCGGTCGGGATCGGGGAATTCGTCAGGATCTTCACCCATACCCATTCCGAGTCCCTCCACTCCGTCCGGACGTATTCACCGGTGACGATCAAGGAGTATGCCAAGATCTTTTCCGGGGCGATGATCCTGCCCGGGGTCACCATCGGCCGCCAGGCCATCGTGGCAGGAGGAGCGGTGGTCACCACCGATGTCCCCGAGAATTCAGTGGTCGCTGGCGTCCCAGCCCGGGTGATCAGGGAACGGAGAACAGAGGGGAGAACGGGGGCGGATCTCGACCATGTCTGGCTCCACAGGGGGGCATTCCAGGACGAATAATCTCCGGGGCTCCTTCCCCCGGCATCCCTCCTCCCTCCCTGCCTGTACTCTGGTATCCCTGTAATAAGGGCAAACACCCTGACTGATGCGGTGCCCCCCTTCAATTCATGCCTTTCTTAGAGCATGACCTGTCCCCCGGATTCCCAATAGGAAATGACTATAACCTATCTCTCCAAGGTAAGACCAAGGATGGTTATGGTTGACAAGGGAAAACCGGGTATGAGGAGACTCGTAAGGGAGAAAGAACCGGTCTGTAAATCCCTCTCCTACGAGAGCAAGGCCCAGATTGCCCGGTTCCAGGACATTTATTCGATCGATGAACGTGTCAGAGAACTGGTCCTCAGGATAAATGCCCTGCCTGACATCTGCACTTCGACCTCCTGCGGCGGGCATGCAGAGCCGGATGACGACAAAGGACAAGCAGGTGATGGCGAGTTCAATGTTGGTTTTTTCCTCAAGCCGACTATCAAGGGGATCCGGTCGCTTGGGATCATCGATCAGGCAGCCAGCAACATCGATGACGAGAATATCATAATCCGGGTCTGGAACGATACGAACAATCCCAATTTTCTGGTCTTCATATTAACGGGCAGTAATGGCGTCGACCCAGCCATCCTGGCCGATGAGATCTATACTCTTGGGAAGGTCTGGATCGATGGGGACTGGACGACACGGAAGTTCTTCTGATGAGGCAGGGATGCAGGCAACCGGTCAGGTGTTCTCATCACCGGTGCCTTTTTCACACGATTTTTTCGTTCTCCTCACTCATCCTCATCATCGTCCTTTCGGGCTGTCTCTCCTCTCCTCCCGGAGGAATTTCTCCATCCGGAACACCCTCTCCATCCGGAACCCAGGGGATTGATGCTCTCCCTGCCGTAACCAATGATCCCGGTAGTGATCCCCTCATCCAGAAGCATTCCTCCACCTTTGATTCCCTCCTTATCACCGTGCACAATATCACCGTGAAATCGGTCCGGAAACGATCGGGTGATACCTTCTTGGGGGTGGTGCTGGACCTGTCGGTGAAAAATCGGGGCCTGAATGAATCCTTTTTCTTTGATAACCGATCCCTTATCTCGTTCCAGTCAGATTCAGAACATCTCTTTCCGGAGTATCCCCAATCGGAGTACTTTTCAGTGAATATCACCAGTCCTCTCCTCAACCGGACGGCAGCCCCTGGAGAGGAGATACGGGGTGAGGTATACTTCTTTCTGAATCCCGGGGTCGATTCCATGTCCCTCTATCTACGATACCCGGACTGGACCATTGTTGGAGGAGAATACCTTCCTGATTTCTCGGATGCGACCCTGACAGTATCTGACACCGCATATCGAAAATATCTCGAGCTTGAGGTCCCATCGGCAGTCCGGAAAGCTACCATCCCCGGCTGGAAGGCATCCCCAGGACACGGAGTTGCCATCATCAACGTCAGTATCACAAACCATAATCCTGAAACCACCACGATACCTTCGGAGCAGCTGTGGTTGCTGACCGAAAAACCGGTAACCCTGGAGCATGGGGGAGATAAATTGGCACCGGAGATGGCCCGGGATTATCTCCGCTTCCCGATTGTTGTCCCTCCGGGAGGGATGACCAACGGCTCGGTATTCTTTGGCATCTACAGCGGAACACGGATCAACAAGATCGCACTTGCCGATAACAATCTCGTGATCCACTCCCTGGTTGACCTGAACGGGATCTATCGGTATGAGTAATGCGAAATGTCCAGGATGAGGTTAAAGGAATATGGGTAACCCGATGGTGAAACAAAGATATTTTATAGCAGGTTGAGAGATCACCCATGATCCTTCTGGAGGATTGAGACCATGGATTTCAAAGAATTCAGGTTCGTAATGGTTGTTCTCATTGTCGTTTTGACAATTGGTGTCGGATTTGTGACCGCTGCTGATGGGGGGCCAGGGCCGGTGCAGGAGGTGCGACTGGACCCTGTTGCATCTACCATTGAGACTGAGTTTGGCCGATCAGTGGCAATGGACGGGAATCTCGTCGCAGTGGGAATGGGTGGAGATGGAGCGATAGGCTCAGTGCACGTCTACCGGCGCATGGGTGCAACCTATGTCCTTGATGAGATACTGGCGTTCCCTGAAGCGATACCATGCGACTGTCTCGAGGCAGAAGATCCCGATGACGCGTTTGGAAAATGCCCGGAGTTCGGGAGAACGGTAGCCATTCAGGGGGACAGGATTTTTGTGGGAGCCCGGTTCGCACCGGTTGGTGAGATAAACGCCGGGGCAGTCTATGTGTTTAAAAAAGAAGGGGATTCGTGGCTATACACCGCCAAGATAGTCTCCCCAAATCCTGAAGCAGAGGATAATTTTGGACGTGCTGTCGCGGTTCAGGGCAATCTCCTCGTGGTGACTGCGAGAAAAGAAGACCAAGCCAGCACGGATGTAGGAGCTGGCTACGTGTATCAGTATAAAGGTGGGAAGTGGATCTATTGCACAAAACTCATCGCACACGATGCCAATCCGAGCGCCTACTTCGGTCAATCGGTGGCGATCCAGGGGGAGTTTCTGGCCATTGGGGCCCGCAATGCGGATCCGCAGGGCGCTGGTGGATTTTACCTCTTCCGCAGAAACGGGGCTGACTGGATTGAGGTCGCCAAGGTAAGTCCGCCAAACGGGAAGAATAACGATCAGTACGGCTTCTGCATAGCAATGTCCGGGGAAACGGTGGTGGTTGGTGCCCGCAGAATGGACCAGTCCGGCACGGTGAAAGACACCGGTGCAGCCTTTGTCTACACCATCACCGATGGTTACCCGGTATTGGTCACCAATCTCACTGCCAGTGACGCATCAGCGGTGGATGAGTTTGGCCAGTCTGTTGCGTTTGTGGATGATCTCATCGCGATTGGTGCCTGGAAAGATGACAATAAAAAGGGATCCATCTATCTCTTCCGCATGATTGATGGTGAATGGACAGAGATCGGAAAGATCCAGGCCTCTGATGGCCAGAAGGGAGATGAATTCGGGTATTCCCTGGCAGCCTTTGGCAACAGAATGGTGACCGGCGCTCACAAAGCTGATTTCATCAATCCCGATGCAGGGGCAGCATACGTGATCCCGGTACGGCTGTAACCAGCGAAGAATCATCCCTTTTTTTCAGACAGCGAGGCAGGAAATCCCTCTCGATTTTTCACTGTCGAGAATCATCTCTTCCCTCGTATGCATTGGAGCCTCATATCCCCTCCAATCCTTTAATCCTTCAGCAGTCCTTCAGCAATCCCCTGGAACGTTCCGTAGGATTTGAAAACGACTTTAATGGCTCTATTCCGGAAAATACCTATTATAATAAAATAATATATGTACGTACTTAGTACTACTCCAGCAAAATGAAGGATACATAGTGATCGGTTTATGGTAGTCTGTTCCTCTTTTTCTTTGTGCGTGTGATCCCCAGATTGCTGAAGTGCTGGAGGATTGACCAGTGAAAACGTAAAATTTCCAAGGGAATCAAAAAATAGGCTATTTAAATACTTTGATTTTCCCGCAGCAAACCAGATTTCAGCTGGGGGATTGCTGCAGTGCTGAAGGAGAGATCTATCATCACAATGAATATTCTCCGGATCGGTTCATTCAGTCACGGTGGGTGCCCGGGCGTTAGTGTACCCGATCACTTTGGCCTCGTTTCCCTCAAACTCAACCCCTACCGTGTATCCCTCGCTGCTCTTGCTCACTGGATCCTGGGGAATGCCGCCGAACGAAAAGACGTACCAGAACAAGCGAATCCCAGTCAGCAGGTTTTGAGTCTCTTGACAGGGTCATACTCCTGTGGTCGAAATGAGCTCTTCTCCAGATCCGGAAAGAAAGCGATACCATAAAATTAAAGCGCATTCTCCTGTTATTGGAGATCGGAGCATGGTGGCTGATCTGCCATCATACCCATCCCGATTATAACACAACTTGGTAAAAGGAGTTTTTTGCACATGGACATCCCACGTATCTTCACCATTGCCGAAAGTGCTCACCGCATCCATAACCCGTTCACACCAGAAAAGCTTGCCACTCTCGGCGCGGCGTTGCGTCTGGAATCGGGGACTCGTGTAATCGACCTCGGCAGCGGTTCGGGCGAGATGCTGTGCACCTGGGCACGCGATTATGGAATCATCGGCGTCGGCATCGACATGAGCCAGTTGTTCACCGAGCGGGCGAAACTCCGCGCCGAAGAACTCGGAGTTGCCGATCGAGTCGAGTTCATCCATGGCGACGCTGTCGGCTACGTCGCCGACGAAAAGTTCGGTATGGCAGCCTGTCTTGGTGCCACGTGGATCGGTGGGGGAGTCGCCGGCACCATCGATCTTCTGGCAAAGAGTCTGCGTACCAAAGGAATCATCCTCATCGGCGAGCCCTACTGGCGGCAGTTACCAACGACGGAAGACGCAGCCAAGGGATGCCTTGCGAATTCGATCTCCGACTTTCTCATGCTTCCAGACCTTCTCGCTTCTTTCGACGACCTCGACTACGACGTTGTAGAAATGGTTCTGGCAGACCAGGATAGCTGGGATAGGTACGAGGCGGCCAAGTGGCTCACCATGCGCCAATGGCTTGAAGCGAATCCCGATGACGACTTCGCGAAAGAAGTTCGAACCACACTGACCCTGGAACCAAAACGCTACGCCGCATATACGCGTGAATATCTTGGATGGGGCGTGTTCGCGCTGATGGCACGGTGATGCGAGGAAGCTGGGATATTCGGCGGATTGAACATTGTGACAATAACATCTCATCTCATGGATAGTAGTTCCATTCCCCATACCAATCTAGTCTGCCTGTCCCCGCTCATCAGGAAAGGCAGTATGCATCCAAGAACAGGACTGAGGTCACATACACGGTGATGACGTGCTACACCCCACGAACATAAGGTGGGCTGCTGGTGGCAACCACCTAGCCTTTCCTCTCTGTACTGATTCACTGAAAAAAGAGATTTTTCAGGGATGTTCAAATCACTGACTTGACAATCGACATAAAGAAAACCATTCATTTGTATTATTTTGGGTATAGTGGCATTTCATCCACCAATTTTTTTATCCTTCAAAGTGTTTCATGTCTTTCAAAACGCTTCTGGGGGTTGCGCCTTCGGCTAACCCCCGCCGCTGTGGCGTCCCCCTAGATGCGATAGGGTGAAATCGAGCACATACATTTCTTCATTATTCATATTGAATGGTGTATCCTTTTTACATAGATCTGAGAACTCCATCAACGGTATATTCTCCGACGTGATTAATGAGAAAGATTGGAGGCAAAAATAGTACTATACCCTTATTTTTTGAAACAGAAGCGATGCAGCTGGTTATATAATCCTGGTAAAAGCCCCGGCCCGGTTGGCATCGGAGCCCGTACATCATTTATTTTTCTGCTCGCGCAGATATGCAGGTGAAAAAGGGTAAGGCATTATTGATAGTGAAGTGCCCGTGTAGCAGATCCACCTGTTTTTTGAGTGAGTAACCTACAGGGGCAGGTTTCTTGAGAAATGCTTTATAGTGACCGGAGAAATGCAGAGTACAATCTTCAGCATTCGGATACCCTGCTTCCGACGTGTGAGTATAACCTTTATGCATATTTCCTGCCCAGATATGATGAATTCTCAGTCAGACGAATGTCCAGCCCAGTGAATCACCTTATATTCATGGGATCATGACCGTTCCCGGAGCAATATTGTGCAGGACCGTGAAACCCCCCCTGAAAAGCCTCGCTGGCATGCTCTTGATGAGCACGAGATCTTTGCTCGTCTTGAGACGTCACGTGGCGGCCTGACAGCCGAGGAGGCAGTTCGGAGGCTTGCGCAGTTCGGGCCAAATATCCTCCCTGCCAGGAAGCCTCCCGGAATACTTGCCGTCATCGTCCACCAGTTTAAAAGCCCCCTTATCTATATCCTGCTGGCTGCAGGCCTGATCTCGCTTCTCATTGGGGATATCAAGGACGCCGGTTTCATTTTCCTCGTCGTCGCCATCAATGCAATGATCGGATTTGTCCAGGAATGGAAAGCCGAGCAGAGTGCACTGAAATTACAGAGCCTGTTAAAAGTAATGGCCAGGGTCCGCAGGTCGGGGACCTGGCATACCGTTCCTGCCGATGAACTTGTCGTCGGTGATGCGGTAACCTTAGAGTCAGGGAACAGGGTACCTGCCGACATCAGGCTCCTCCACGAAGCAAACCTGAAGATAGATGAGTCGCTTCTCACAGGAGAATCTGCTGCAGTGGAGAAGACCATCCGGACGCTTGAGGCCGATATTCCCCTCGGCGACCGGTTCAACATGGCCTATGCAGGGAGCACGGTGGTGATGGGACGCGGGTGTGGGATAGTGGTTGGAACCGGGTCGAGAACTGAAGTGGGAAAGATTGCCGGGGCTGTCTCTCAAACCGAGGCGGCTAAACCTCCCCTCCTGATCCGGATGGAGGACTTCTCCAGGAAAGTCGGCATCCTGATCATTGTTGCAAGTATGGTGGTGGCAGGAATTGCTCTCTACCAGGGAACTCCGCCAGTTGACGTTTTCTTCCTTGCGGTTGCCCTTGTCGTTTCCGCAATTCCTGAGGGGTTGCCGGTTGCCATTACAGTTGCCCTTTCTATCGCCGCTGGCCGGATGGCAAAGCGGCACGTCATCGTGAGAAAGCTTGCTGCCGTTGAGAGCCTCGGGAGCTGCACCACGATTGCCACGGACAAGACCGGTACCCTCACGGTCAACCAGCAGACGGCACGTATTATCGAACTCCCCTCCGGAGAACGTGCTGAAGTGACCGGGGCAGGGTATTCGCCTGAGGGATCGATCACCAGCCCTGGTGGCGATCTGATCCGGGAAGATCTACGAACCTCCGTGTCCAACCTGGTGAGGGCAGCAGTCATCTGTAATGAGGGGTCCCTGTACCAGCAGGACGGGGAGTGGGTCTACCACGGGGATGCCATGGATGTTGCCTTTCTCGCGCTCGGGTACAAGACTGGGTTTGATCCGGACGGTCTCCGGAATTCTGTCGTAACCGTGGCACAGGTGCCCTTCGAGTCCGAAAAGATGTACGCTGCAGTCTACTACCAGGAGGGTCCCGAGTCTCCCGTCCGGATAGCGGTGAAAGGAGCTGTGGAGGCCATACTGCCTTTCTGTCGCTCCATGAGAGGCATGGACGGCGATCTTCCCTTGGATCAGGCATTCATTGAGAAGCAGCTCTTGCACCTTATGGAAGAGGGTTACCGGGTACTGGCGATAGCTGAAGGAACTGCTGTGAAAAAGCCCCACGGATCTCATGACCTTGAGGAAGTAAAACCGGAACTGACCTTTCTGGGTTTGGTCGGGTTCATCGATCCACTCAGGCCTGATGTCAGAGAGTCGGTAAAGACCGCTCATGAAGCCGGGATTGATGTGGTGATGATTACCGGCGATCACCCGAGGACCGCTCTTACTATTGCCAGTGAACTCGACATTGCCCGATCCCTGGATGAAGTGATGACCGGCCAGCAGGTGGAGGCACTGGGTGATCCCTTGTTGCCCTCATATGCTTCCGCGATTGAGCATGTACGGGTGTTTGCCCGGGTGACACCCATCCAGAAGATGGAGATTGTAGATACCCTTGTCCGGCGGGGTCACTTTGTGGCAGTCACGGGAGATGGAGTGAATGATGCCCCGGCCCTGCGACGTGCAAACATCGGTGTCGCAATGGGTTCGGGGATGGACGTGGCAAAGGATACTGCCTCAATGATCGTGACCGACGATAACTTCTCATCAATTGTCGCAGGGGTCGAGGAAGGCCGATTCGCCTACGACAATATCCGGAAAGTGACCTATCTTCTCATATCTACCGGGCTCTCTGAGGTCGTCCTCTTCATCCTCTCACTTATTGCAGGGCTCCCCATCCCGCTCCTCGCAGTCCAGCTGCTCTGGCTGAACCTTGTCACGAACGGGATCCAGGGGGTTGCCCTTGCGTTCGAGGCCGGCGAGGAAGGAACGATGCAGAGAAGACCAAGGAGTCCGGACGAGGGGGTGTTCAACCAATTGATGGTGAAAGAGTGTCTGCTCTCCGGTTTGACGATCGGTATCGTGGCATTCCTTGCATTCAGCCTGTTACTCGGGCATGGGGTCGAGCTGTACATGGCGCGAAACCTCATACTCCTCCTGATGGTCCTCTTTGAAAACTTCCATGTCTTCAACTGCCGTTCGGAGTACCTCTCGGCTTTCAGGGTGCCGATTCGGAACAACTACTTCCTGGTCTTTGGCGTTCTCATCATGCAGGGGCTCCACATCATCTCCCTGAACATCCCTGTGATGCAGGATCTCCTAAGCATCGCTCCTGTGACACTGGAGCAATGGCTGATGTGTGTTGCTGGAGCAAGCAGTGTCCTTATGGTCATGGAGCTCTTCAAATGGTCGAACTTCCGGATACATACCGGGAGACCTGAACCCTCGGGGAGTTTTACCTGATGTTCCGAGATTTTCTCCAAAGTGGTGGTGTGTGATATCATGGAGCAGTGGTCATCACGGACAGGATTTATTCTCGCGGCGATTGGATCAGCGGTCGGGATCGGCAATATATGGCGATTTTCATCAGTAGTTGGCCAGAATGGTGGGGGAGCTTACCTCATCCCCTACCTGATCGCGGTATTCCTCTGCGCCCTTCCCCTCATGATCCTCGAGCTTGCCATGGGCCGTCACTTCCAGGGAACCGTAGTCAGCACCTTCCGGGCAGTCCGGCCACAGTTCCGGGTCATCGGCTGGCTTCTCTTTGGGGCCGTATTTCTGGTGCTCTCTTACTACCTGGTTATTGCAGGGTGGACCCTCGGTTATTCCTTCTTTTCAATTGCAGGTGACACCGTCCCCTTCTCAGTGTTCGTTTCCGGATCACTCCCGGTAATCCTGTTCATGATCACCGCTGCGTTAACAGGGATCATCGTATCAAGGGGAGTCAGGGAAGGGATTGAACGAATATCGGTTGTTTTGATCCCGGTTTCCATAGGAATCCTGGTCATCCTTGCCCTGTATGGAACAACACTACCTGGATTTACAGAGGGGATATCGTTCCTTTTTACGCCGGATTTTGAGGTTCTGAGTGATCCCCTTTTATGGGGTGCGGCCTTTGGACAGGCCTTCTTCTCGCTCTCCGTTGGTACAGGTATCCTGCTCACCTATGGTGCCTACATGAACCGGGACCAGGGGATTCCTGTTGCCTCCCTGATAATTACCGTCGCTGATGTTTCCGTAGCCATTATTGCAGGCATTGTTATCTTCCCGATCGTCTTCTCCTTTGGCCTTACCCCGACAATCGGGGCAGAACTCGCTTTTTCCACACTGCCGAAAGCCTTTGCCGTGATGCCAGGGGGCTTCCTCTTTTCGGCCGCTTTCTTTCTCGTGCTCTTCTTCGCAGCACTCACTTCCGCGGTATCAATGCTGGAAGTGAGCGTCGCCGCTGTCTGTGAATCGCTCAGCTGGTCACGATTGCGGGGTGCAGCCCTTCTTACTAGTGCAATTCTCATCGCCGGTCTCCCTTCGGCACTCTCCTACAGCACCGTAAACCTGACCATAGGTGGGATCCGGGTCCTTGATTTCATGGATGAGACGATCGGGACGCTCGGACTTCCCATTACCGCAACCCTTCTTGCTATCGTCTTTACCTGGTTCCTGAAAAAAGATGTCCTTGCTGATGAAATCGGGATATCTCTCGCCCGATTCATTCATCCGCTCTGCAGGTTTGTCATCCCGGGGATATTGATAATCACGACGGCTGCCCGCCTGTTGTCAGGCCTCGATTATCCAGGAATGCGTATGCTTCCCGGGAGCGAATTCATCGGGACACTCCTTCAGGTGGAGGGAATCGGTCTGATCATCGCACTCATCCTGCTTCTCATCCTCGCAATGTGCTGGTTCAGGAGATGTTCGCTGGTAAAGATGTTCCAATCCGGAAACAACCTGTTCAGGAAACTGAAGTGACTCCCGACTGCACGATGAGCCGCGGATGCGTGTCGGAACCGGGGGGGCACTGTTACCCCCTTCGCTCCTCGTCCAGATGGGAAGGCCTCCTCTAATATTCACAGAGAATCAGGTGGCTGCAGCCGTTTTAAGCTCCCTGCCTGTAAAGCATGAACAGGAGAGCCCGTTCATTCTTCGTAAGCATGTCCATTCCTCCGGGATTAATAGGAGTTTGGTTTACACCATCGGTATGCATGCGGTGAAAGTTCGATATTCACCACGGTTTGCGATGTGTTCCCGAATCAGCCAAAGGAGGGGAGATAAAAGGCAGTGAGGATACATAGGTTAACGACGGATCCCCTCCAAAATTTCCCTTGGTTACTTCAATGACCCTCTCCTGCTGGCAGTGCCTTGAATGCGGCTATATCTATGATCCTGAAAAAGGAGACCCGAAAGGGGAGGTCCCGCCGGGAATCCCGTTTGAGGATTTGCCTGATACCTGGCGGTGCCCCGAATGCGGGGTATCAAAGGCAAAGCACGGTGTCTTCATCCAGCGATAACGGTCCAGAAGATGTCCGGGGATTGCAGAGGCTTTTTTATTCGTTTCATCTGCAGATTTTGACAATGCTGAAAAAGAATATCAGTCTTGGTCATCTACTCACCAATAACCCCTCTCCAGGAGAGGTGAACGAAAATATCCTATTGAGTACTGGAAGGGGTCCCGGGGTGAAACGGGATGGCAAAACAAAAAATTGTTCCCCATATATGGATGGAAAGAGACGCAGAGAAGGCTGCCGGGTTCTATGTCTCGGTCTTTAAGAATTCGAACATCCTGGAGACCGCTTATTACCCGAAGGCTTCAGAAGCGGTCTCCGGCCAGAAAGCAGGATCGGTGATGACCGTCAAGTTCGAGATCGAAGGCCAGGAGTTCATGGTGCTGAACGGGGGGCCGGCATTCAGGCCGAACGAGGCGATCTCGTTCATGGTGTACTGCGATACGCAGGAAGAGATCGATTATTACTGGAAACGGTTGTCATTCGTCCCGGAAGCGGAGATCTGCGGGTGGCTGAAAGACAGGTTCGGGGTGACCTGGCAGATCGTTCCAACGGTCCTCGAGGCGATGATGACCGATAAGGACCCGGAGAAAGTGGAACGGGTGACCGCCGCGTTCCTGAAGATGAGGAAGTTTGATATCAGGGAGTTGAAGAAGGCTTACAAGGGGGAATAAGGGATACCTCAAGCCTTCCCTTCAGGATCTTTGGCTGATTGATGTTCTGGCAGGGGCATCCCGGGCGGAAGTTCGTACCCTCTCTTCGTTTTACCTGCAGGAGACCCGGAGACCGTTTCTCTGAATCATTTCTGAATCACAAAAGATATTCCCTGATTTTTCCTATAGGGGTCAGGGATAATAATCGCACCCGAAAAGAGGCAGTACCATGACCCACGACGTTGAAGAGACCCTTGACCCGGATGACTGGGAGGCGATGCGGGCACTCGGCCACCGGATGCTCGATGATGCACTGGACTATATCGGGACACTGCGGGACCGGCCCGTCTGGCAGCACGCACCCCCTGAGGTGAAAGCCCATTTCGATGGCATGCCCCCTCCTGGTCCGGAACATCCGGATGAGATATACCAGGAATACCGGGACTATATCCGGCAATACCAGCTTGGAAACAGCCACCCGAGGTTCTGGGGGTGGATCGCCGGGTCCGGGACCGTGATGGGGATGTATGCCGAGATGCTTGCGGCCTCGATGGATGCTGTCAGCGGGGCATTCTCCTATATGAGCAATAACTACGTCGAATGCCAGGTCATCGGCTGGTGCAAGGCGATGCTCGGGTATCCCATGACGGCAAGCGGGCTCCTCACGAGCGGGTGCTCTGCCTCGAACTTGATAGCGCTTGCCGTTGCCCGGAACACGAAGGCCGGGTTTGACCTGCGGAAAGAGGGGATGCAGAACGCCAAAAAGAAGATGACCCTCTACTGCTCAGACGAGGCCCATTCCTCCCTGCAGAAGGCGGTTGAACTGCTGGGATTCGGGAACGATGCGCTGAGAAGGATCCCTGTGAACGATCACATGCAGATCGACCCTGCAGCCCTGGGATCAGCGATAGCGAAGGACAGGGCAGATGGGTTCTCCCCGGTCTGTATCATCGGAGCTGCCGGGACGACAAACACCGGAGCGGTCGACGACCTGCATGCTCTTGCCGATATCAGCACGAGAGAGGGGTGCTGGTTCCATGTCGATGGCGCATTTGGGGCCTGGGCCGCCATCGCCCCGGGATACCAGCACCTCGTTGCCGGTATGGAACGGGCCGATTCGCTCGCCTTCGACCTGCACAAGTGGATGTACCTGCAGTATCCCATCGGCTGTGTGCTCATCAGGAACGCTGAATTTCACCGCAAGGCATTCTCCCTGACCCCGACCTACCTTGCCCACGGGGAGGGTGACCGGGGACTGACCGGTGTCGATCTTCCCTGGCTTGACGATTACGGATTCGAGCTCTCCCGGGGCTTCCACGCTCTCAAGGCCTGGATGACGATAAAAGAACAGGGAACGGAGAAGTATGGGCGCCTCATCAGGCAGAATATCGACCAGGCCCGGTACCTTGCCCGGCTGGTTGAAACCACACCGGAGCTCGAGCTGGCGGGTCCGGTCTCCCTGAATATCGTCAACTTCCGGTATATAAAGCCGGGCATAACCGAGGAGAGACTCGATCATCTGAATAAGCAGATCGAGCTCGACCTCCAGGAAGAGGGGATCGCGGTTCCCTCAACGGTAACCATCCGGGGAAGGAAGTACCTGCATATCGCCATAACCAACCATCGCAGCAGGAAAGAAGACTTCGATCTCCTTGTCAGGGAGGTGATCCGGGTCGGCAACAGCATGGAATGAGGATCACCACCCCTGCCGGTTTAGGGAAATTCCCTGCAGGAGTCTTCGGTAAGTCTCTTCTCTGATCGATCCACCCTGTCCGGTCATGAATACGATGACCGGGACCGGGTGTCTGGAACAACCTCTTCCCTGATCCCTAAGATGGCAGTGCCGGGAGCGTGAAAGAGAAGGTCGACCCCACCCCGACCTCCGAGTCCACCCACATCCGCCCGCTGTGCCGCTCGATGATCCGCTTGCAGAGGGCAAGCCCGAGACCGGTCCCCGGGTAGACATCCCGGTCATGGAGGCGCTCAGACAGCATGAATATCTTGTGGTAATATTTCTGGGGGATGCCGATCCCGTTGTCCCTGAACGCAAACTCCCACATCCCATCACAGGGTGTCGCGGAGATGTGGATCTCCGGTGACAACTCCTCCCTGCTGAACTTTATGGCGTTATCGATGAGGTTCTGGAAGACCTGGGCAACCTGGGTTGCGTCGGCAAGGACCACCGGGAGCGGATCATGTGTCACGGTCGCATGGTGCTCCTCAATGACATGATGGAGATTGTTCAGCGCTCGTGACAGGATTGTCGTTGTATCAACCGGCTCCATCTGTTTTGCATGCGTCCGTACCCGGGAATACTCGCGAAGATCGTTGACCAGGCTGCT
>Ga0209200_1000287_pt1 | contig 56585 bp, 47 predicted proteins | sample AD_UKC033_MetaG_FD_184406 | JGI IMG/M metagenome (GOLD analysis project Ga0209200, IMG submission 184406) | Active sludge microbial communities of municipal wastewater-treating anaerobic digesters from USA - AD_UKC033_MetaG (SPAdes) (version 2) | ecosystem: Engineered > Bioreactor > Anaerobic >... | reverse complement strand
GGGCTGAAAGTGACCTGCCGTCTGGACCGCCGAAAGTACCCGACGGGTCGTAAAGTGACCAAAGAAGAAATGAAGCGTGTGAATCTGGAGCGCAGCACGTTTCACGGAGACTGGAACTATACGATCCACCCTCAATCGACATAGCATACGTGCTACCTTTATATATTAACGCCGCCTAATCTTAGGTCGCACCGCACTAGCTACTCTCGCCTGTCAAGGCGCAGCCGCGGTCTCCTCCTGGTATAACAATCCCACGTACAGAACAATCGAAAATGACTCTGAACGTTTTCATCCCTACCTACCTCCTATGAGAAGTCTGGTTGCCCCCGGATTTGAATACGAGTTGTTGCCGACGTGCGCGCACTTTATGCACTTCCCCGACGGCCATGAGACATGGACACTCGATAGCGCATATCATCGCGCTCGGCCTGAGACAGACCCACGGGCAGGAAAACCGTTTCTCTGCCCCTCCTTAGGCAGTGTCCGACAATAAGTGAATGACTCAGCCTGCCTGGCTGTGCTTTCCACCCCGGCAGAAACAGCATGATTCGGCTGGGACAGAAGCACCAATGCATTCAGTTATTTCCTGACACTGCCTTAGAAGCCTCCTCACCTTCCCCGCTTCCAAACCGCGTTGGGAAGAGGGACTTGTCTTCATCCCCGATCCCTGTGCCAGCCCAGCCGCCCCTTGCCCGCCGCCCGGCCCTTGCTCAACGCCACAGGCAAGACGCGGCCGTCGAAATGAAGACACCAATCCAGAAACAAGTATACCGCCGGGCCAAGGCCCGCCAAACGAAAAAAAAAAAAAAAAGACGAGAATCTCCCATCAAGAACCATACGTATTTGTACGTATTTTGCGTGCCGACACGCGGTCCTTTGCGGTCCAAGGCCTCCCGAACCCCGCGTCACACCAGAAACGCCGCCCCTTCCCCCTCCGCACAGTTTTCTATCCCCTTCCAGACAACCGAACGGACGGTCTTAGTCTACGGATTCGTTCTCTCCCGAGAGGATTCTCTACGCGGACGATCCCCGCCAATCACTCTACCCACCGAGGCGGTCTTGCCCACGTACTCCCGCAGTCTGGCCGGTCAGACCGCCAGGTACTCCAGGATCGTGAAGAGACGCGGATAGTACAGGTTGTATCCCCAGACGTTGTACCAGGCGGCCCAGGCGTAGAGGATGATGACCGGGATGAAGATGAAGACGGCCCGGCGTCGGAAGTAGACCGTCAGGACAACCACGACGACAACCTGGATCGCCTTGCCCAGCACAGGCCCGAGGACCGGACCGAAGAGGTAGGAGACGGATCGCACCGCCGGGTGCAGCTCGGCTCCCTCGCCTCGGTGACTCATGAAGTAGACCGTGGAGGCCGCGTCAGCAATGGACACCAGCAGCAACAGGACCAGGAAGACGCGATACTCGCGTACGTACCCGTTCCAATTGTCTTGAAGACGCATCCAGATATCGTCCCACGACCGAATCTGCGGCATAGGTCCTCTCAGATCGCCATCTTGATACCGACCAGCATCGCCATCGCGCGACCTGCTGTCTCCAGTCCATCGCAGGCACAGCCAACCCTGCCAGCAGTATTCTCTCCCGAATTGCCTTGAAAAACAACCTGAAATACGGGACTTTGCACTCGCCCACAAATACCCCATATCCCTCAAATCGCCCCAGTGTTAATCCAAGGGAAATTCGTGTCAAAAGTATTGACATCTGTGCCACGAAATGGTACAAGAGCGACTTGAGTTGTCTCATTGAGTCAAGACTGGAGTTCTGGTGTCATGCTTTCGGTTCGTGAGGCCGCGGAATTGCTGGGCGTCTCGCAGAAGACCGTCTATCGTTGGATCAAGGACGGGCGGGTGCCCTCTCGCCGCTTGGGCGGACAACACTTCATCGAGCGGTCCGAGGTGAACAACCTCGTGATCCGCGACGGGTTGGGCCCCCTGCCCGATGCAGCCCAAGAGACGGATGACCACCAGGATATCTCCCTGCACGAGATGCTCGTGAGGGGCGGGGTCTTCTATCGCGTCGGCGGCGCCACGAAGAAGGACGTGCTGCTGAACGCCCTGAACATGGTCAAAGGGGTGGACGAGAGCGCGTCGAGTCCGCTGTTTCAGATGTTTCTGGCGAGGGAGGAACTGGCTTCGACCGGGATCGGCGACCACATCGCGATCCCGCACGCCCGCGGCTCGCTCGTGGGATACATCAGCCAGCCGATCCTGTCCCTGTCGTTCCTCGAAACGCCGATCGACTACGGCGCCCTCGACGGCAAGCCCGTCTACGCGCTGTTCCTCCTGATCTCCCCCAACGTCCGCACGCACCTCCGCGTCCTGGCACGACTGGCGTTCTGCCTGCACGAGCCGGAATTCAAGCAGGCGGTTCTCGGCCAGGCCTCGCGCGATGTGATTCTCAACACCCTGGCCCAGACGGAAGCCCGCCTGCCCCAGGGTCCCTGAAGGACTGTACATGGAAGTCTTCATTTCGGGTTGTCTCATCCTGGTGTTCTCGGGCGCCGTCGCTCTTCTGTCGGGCCGCTCACGGGGGGCGCCATGGCTGGCTGCGCTCGGCGTCTGGGTCGGGTGCGGTACGGCCCTGGTCCCCGTGCTGGCTACCCTGGCCGGCCAGGCCCCGGAATCGCTGCAAATCGCCTGGGGTATGCCGGGCGGCTCGCTATCCTTCGGCTTGGATGGCCTGTCGGCCTTCTTCTGCCTGCCGATCCTGCTGGTTTCGCCATTAGCGGCCTTGTACGGATGCGAGTACCTCGCCCATGAGAAGAAGCCCCTTGGCTCGATCCTCTTCTTCTACAACGTCCTCGTCGCCAGTATGCTCTTGCTCATGGCGGCCCGCAACGGCCTGCTGTTCCTCGTCGTCTGGGAGATCATGGCGATCAGTTCGTTCTTCCTCGTGATCTTCGACGACGAACACGCTCACGTCCGCGAGGCCGGCTGGACCTATTTGATCGCCACCCACATCGGCACCGCCGCACTGCTCGTGTTCTTCGCCCTGTTGGGCAGGCAGGCGGGCTCGCTGGAATTCGACGCGATGGCAGACGCAAAGCTGGCGCCCGCGATGGCGAGCGTCCTGTTTGGCCTGGCGGTGGTCGGGTTCGGCTCCAAGGCGGGGTTCTTCCCCCTCCACGTGTGGCTGCCCGAGGCCCACCCGGCGGCCCCGAGCCACGTCTCGGCACTGATGTCCGGCGTCATGATCAAAACCGGCATCTACGGCCTGCTCCGCGCTCTGACAATGCTCGGCGCACCCCTGGAAGCCTGGGGATGGACTCTCGTGATAATTGGCCTGCTGTCCGGGGTCCTGGGCGTCGCCTTCGCACTGGCGCAGCATGATCTCAAGCGTCTTCTGGCCTATCACAGCGTGGAGAACATCGGCATCATCGCACTGGGCATCGGCACAGGCGTGCTCGGGCTCACTTGGAACCAGCCGGTCCTGGCGGTGCTCGGTCTGGGAGGCGGCATCCTTCACGTGCTGAATCACGCGATCTTCAAGAGTCTGCTGTTTCTCGGCGCCGGCGCCGTCGTTCACAGCACGCACACCCGGGACATCGATCACCTCGGCGGGCTGCTCAAGTCGATGCGATGGACCGGCTTGACCTTCCTGGTTGCGTCGGCGGCGATCTCCGGGCTGCCCCCCTTCAACGGATTCGTCAGCGAGTTCCTGATCTACATGGCGGGATTCAGCGGCGTGCGGACCGGTGCATCCAACACCGTCGTCCTGGCGATTGGATCCGTCGGGGGCTTGGCCTTGATCGGCGGTCTGGCGGCGGCATGCTTCGCCAAGGCGTTTGGGATCGTGTTTCTGGGCGAGCCGCGAAGCTCCCATGCGACCGAGGCACGCGAAGTCGGCGCTGCGATGCGATGGCCCATGGCCGCGCTCGCAGCCGTCTGCCTCGGCATCGGCCTGTTTGCCCCGCTGGCGTTGAGACTGGTCCTCCCGGCCGTACAGGCAATAGCCGGCGCTGAGAATGTGTTGATCGACGGGCCTCTGGACAGTGCGATCTCGGTTCTGTCGGGCGTCGCCTGGGTTTCGGTATGCCTGCTGGCTCTGGCGACAGGCTTGTTCTGCATTCGCCGGCGTCTGCCGCGAGGAGAAGAAGAAACCACGACAGGGACCTGGGACTGCGGGTATGCACACCCGACCGCACGGATGCAATACACCGCTTCGTCTTTCGCCCAGCCTCTCACGGATCTATTCCGCATGGTCTTGCGGACACACAGACAAGGCAATGTCCCTCAGGGGTTCTTCCCGAGAAGAGCAACGTACGGGACAGAAACGCCTGACGCGGCGCGCGAGCGGTTGTTCGCACCGTTGTTCCGGATCATTGACCGTTGTGCCGCCCCCATCCGCCGGATGCAGCATGGACGAGTCCACGAGTACCTTCTCTACATCGCCATCGTCCTGATACTGCTGCTGATCTGGAAAGCGGGAGGTCCCCAATGAAGACGCTGCACTGGATTGGCCCTGTGATGGCGTGGGTCCTGTCGCCGCTGATGCTCGGGATCATCAACCGCGTCAAGGCGGTCTTCGCCGGCCGAAGGGGGCAGCCCTTGTGCCAACTCTATTACGATCTCTTCAAGCTGTTGCGCAAGGGGTCCGTCTACAGCCGCTCGACCAGTCTCGTGATCCGCGTCGCGCCGTCGGTCGTGCTGGCCTGTATGATGATCTGCACCATGCTGGTGCCCTGGGGCAAGATGGAGGCGCCGGTCGCCTTCGCGGGGGACATCATCTTACTGGCATACCTGCTCGGCCTGGCCCGGTTCGCCACGGTGCTGGCGGCCCTGGACACCGGCTCGGCCTTCGAGGGCATGGGCGCCAGCCGGGAGGTCGAGTTCGCCGCCCTGGCAGAGCCTTCGTTCTTCCTGGGCATGCTGGTTCTGGTACTCCATTGCGGGTCCATCGGGCTCTCAGATGTCATGGCGGGCTTCTCGTCGCCAACGTGGCAGACTTCCGGCATCCTCCTGGGTCTCGTCGCCTGCTCCTGGTTCATCCTGCTGCTGACGGAGAACTCCCGCATCCCCATCGACGACCCGAACACGCACCTGGAACTGACGATGATCCACGAGGTCATGGTGCTCGATTACAGCGGGCCGGACTTCGCCTACATCCTGTACGGCGCATCGTTGAAACTGTGGGTCTTCGCGGCCCTCGTGGTGAATCTGATCGTCCCCCTGCGATCCGTGCCGGTATGGGGACAAATCCCGTTGTTTCTGCTCGGGATGGGAGTCATCGCCGTCCTGGTCGGCATCGTGGAATCCATCCTCGCCAGGCTGCGGCTGCAGCAGGTCCCGAAGATCCTGATCGGCGCGGCGGCACTGAGCATCATCGCATTGACTGTGGAGCTGATGGAGTAGAGCCCGCAACCATGGATATCATCTCCGTCCTATTGATTCTGTCCTGCCTGCTGCTGCTTGGGTCGAGCCGCCTGAACGTGGCCATCCGCGTGGTCGCGGCCCAGGGCATCCTTCTGGGAATCCTGCCCCTGGATCGATCCATGGGCGAGTTCACGGCTGGCATCTGGGTCCTGAGCATCAGCACGCTCATCTCCAAGGGCATTCTGTTGCCCTGGCTGATGAGCATCTGCGTGAGGAATTCGGAAATCCGCAGGGAGATCGAGCCCTTCATCGGGTTCGGCTCATCCCTGCTGTGCGGCATCGGGCTGCTCGCGCTGGCGGTCTGGGTCACGGTGCGTATGCCCGCCGTCCCCGGCAAACTCCCGGTGGGTTTCCTGATGACCAGTTCCTTCTTCCTGGTCTTCGTGGGCCTGTTCCTCATGGTCACGCGGCGCAAGGCCCTCACCCAATCGCTTGCATATCTCGTCATGGAGAACGGGGTCTACGGCGTGGGTGTCGGCATGAGCCTTGATTTCCCCTTCGTCGTGGAGCTGGGCATCCTGCTGGACGTCTTCGTGGGCGTATTCCTCATGGGCAACCTCCTGTTCCATCTGGACCGCGAATTCGAGCACATGGACGTCGATAAGCTCACGGAACTATCCGACGTGTCGGAGTCGCCGACCATCGACGGGGAGCAGATCGCATGACGCTCCTGCTGCCCATCATCCTGCTGCCGGCCGCCGCCGGCGTTGCCTCGTTCCTGATTCGCTCGCATCGTTTCAGGCGAGTGGTCTGGGTCGCGACCGCAGCAACTCACCTGGCGATGTCAATCGCAGCCGCGATGCCGCCGGAGGCTGCAACGCTCGGCAACTGGATTGGACTGGATTGCCTCAGTGCAGTTTTTCTCGTCCTGACGAGTTTGCTCTTCCTCGGGGCGAGCATCTACGGGATCGGCTACGTCGCCCGCGAACCGGTCGCGCCCCAACCCGACCTCGAAGACGGCAGTCTCTTTCGAAACGAGCCGGAATCCGTCTTTACCGGCGGCATCCTCCTGCTGCTGGCCACCATGAGCCTGGCGATTCTCAGCAGGCATCTGGCTCTGCAATGGGTCGCCATCGAGGCCACGACGCTCGCCAGCGCCCCGCTGATCTACTATCACCAGAATCGCCGATCGCTCGAAGCCGCCTGGAAGTACCTGATCCTGTGCTCGGTAGGCATCGCGGTGGCCTTGCTGGGGATCTTCTTCCTGCTCATGGCCATGCAGGAAGAACCGCGGGATTTGACGCTGACCGCCCTGTTGGGACAGGCGGCGGCCCTGGACCACAAATGGCTCTCGACGGCCTTCATCTTCATGCTCGTTGGGTACGGGACGAAAATGGGCTTGGCGCCGCTGCACTCATGGTTGCCCGACGCCCACAGCGAGGCGCCATCGCCTGTCTCAGCACTGCTGTCCGGAGCGCTGCTCAACTGCGCCTTCCTCGGCATCCTGCGGGTGCAGCAGGTCTGTGCCGCGGCCGGCATGGCCGCCTTCGGCGGCGACCTGCTGATCCTCTTCGGCCTGTTGTCCATGGGCCTGGCCGGCGTCTTCATCCTCCGCCAAGCCGACTACAAACGCATGCTGGCCTATTCGAGCGTCGAGCACATGGGTATTCTAGCGGTCGCTGTCGGAATGGGCGGTCTCGGGTTGTTCGGCGCGATGCTGCACGCCGTCAATCATTCCATCGTCAAGGCCATGCTGTTCTTCACGGCCGGCAACATCCTCTCTCGCTTCCACACAAAGGACGCCGCGAAGATCCAAGGCGTTTGCAGCGTCCTGCCGATCTCCGGCGCCCTGTGGATCGCCGGCTTCCTCGCCATCACAGGCTCGCCGCCCTTCGGGACGTTCATCAGCGAGTTCACAATCCTGCGCGCCTCGGTCGAACAAGGCCGGTGGATCGTCGCAGGGCTCTACAGCCTGTTCCTGCTGGTGGTCTTCGTCGGCATGTCCGTCATCGTGCTGAGAATGGCACTCGGCCAGTCCCAGGCCGCTCGCCAGCGAGAGTCCTGGACCGCCGTGCTCTCGCCGGTCACCTTCACCTTGCTGGCGCTGCTGCTGGGAGTATACCTGCCTGCCCCGCTCGCGGACAAGTTGCACGGCGCCGCCGGCCTGCTGGGAGGGTTGGCAAAATGACAACGCTGCCGCAGATTCATAATGGCCAGGCGATTCCCTGGAAGAATGTCCCCGAGCTGGCTGTGTCGGAATGGCGAGCCGCCGTGCTCGAACGAGTCCACAAAGGCCGACGAATCTCCGCCCTCTTCGGCGTGCCCGACGACAAGCAGGTCGTTCTCGTAGCCGTGCTGACGAACGACCAACAGGCGACGCTGGAGTTGTGTCGGACCTCGGTCGGCGACACGTACCCATCGCTGACGACCGACGCACCGCAGGCCCACTGGTTCGAGCGGGAAATCGCCGAGCAATGGGGAATCGTGCCCGAGGGACATCCCTGGCTCAAGCCCATCCGATTCCACCCTTCTTACACAGGGCGCGATGCCTGGGGCCGGGATCGGAGCCAGCCCATCGAGCCGTGCGTCACTGACTACTTCCGCGTCGAGGGCGAGGAGGTCCACGAGGTCGCAGTCGGACCCGTCCACGCCGGGATCATCGAGCCGGGTCACTTCCGGTTCCAGTGCCACGGCGAAAACGTCTTCCACCTGGAGATCGAGCTGGGCTACCAGCATCGGGGCATCGAGCGGGCCCTCGTTCGTAGTGTGCCCGTCAGGGCATATCCTCAGAGCGAAGGAGATAACGCCTCACGCCGTCACTACGAGCCTCGTACGCCCCACCTCGCCGAGACCCTCGCGGGCGATACGACCATCGGGCACGTTACCGCGTACGCTTCAATCCTCGAATCGCTCGGTGGCACGATGCCTCCGCCGCGAGCCCGTTCGATCCGGGCCATCGCCCTCGAACTGGAGCGCCTGGCCAACCACACCGGCGACCTTGGCGCGCTGGCCAACGACGTCGGGTTCCTGCCCACCGCGTCGTACTGTGGGCGACTCCGCGGCGATTTCCTGAACATGACCGCACTGCTGTGCGGCAACCGGTTCGGACGCAATCTTGTCCGACCGGGCGGCGTTCGATTCGATCTGCCGCAAGAGACGGCAAACGAGCTTCTGGATCGCCTGCGCCGGACGTTCGACGATACGCGAAACGCGGTGAATCTGCTGTGGGAGACGCCCTCGGTGATGTCGCGATTCGACGGAACAGGGTCCGTCTGCCGCCAGGACGCATCTCGCCTGGGGCTCGTCGGACCGGCCGCTCGTGCCAGCGGGGTCAACCTCGACGTGCGGAGCGACCTGCCCTGGGGAGGCTACCAATTGCATCCGCTGCCGTCGGTCACCTGGCACACGGGCGATGTCGCCGCACGGGCGTATGTGCGATGGTTCGAGATCGAGAAGTCTGTCGAGTTCATCACCGACGAAGTGAAGGCACTGCCCTCCGGACCGGTCGCACAGGACGTTGCGCCCCCCGCCGGCGAGCACTTGGCGGTCGCCCTCGTCGAAGGCTGGCGAGGCGAAATCTGCCACGTCGCCCTCACGGACGAGCGAGGCCGGCTCAAGCACTACAAGATCGTCGATCCGTCGTTCCACAACTGGTTCGGACTGGCGATGGCCCTGCGCGATCAGCCGATCTCCGATTTCCCGCTGTGCAACAAGAGCTTCAACCTGTCCTATTGTGGACACGATCTTTGAGGCAATCCTCATGCTGAGAATCCTGCAAGCCCGATGGAAGCAAGGATACCGCACGGTGGGCTTCCCCGACAAGCCGCCCACCCTGCCCGCGATGTACCGGGGCCGGCCGCACTGCGACGCCGGCAAGTGCCAGGCGGGATGCACCGCGTGCATCGACGCCTGTCCGACCGGCGCACTGCGTAAGGAAGCCAACGCGATGAGCATCGATCTCGGGCGGTGCCTGTTCTGCACGGACTGCGAGGACATCTGCCCGACCAAGGCCATCGAGTTCACTCGGGAATACAGCATGGCGACCCGCACCCGCGAAGCCCTGGTCACGGATGGGCGGGCCTTCGAGCTGGCCAAGGCCCTCGACGGCGAGGCCCGGCGGCTCTTCGGCCGGTCGCTGAAGCTCCGCGAAGTCTCCGCGGGCGGCTGCAACGCCTGCGAGGCCGACACAAACGTGCTCGCCACGGTCGTGTTCGACCTGGGTCGATTCGGCATCCAGTTCGTCGCGTCGCCCCGCCACGCGGACGGCCTGTTGATCACCGGACCGGTGCCCAAAAACATGGAACTGGCCCTCAAGAAGACCTACGAGGCCACCGCCGATCCCAAGCTCGTCATCGCCGTCGGCGCGTGCGCCATCTCGGGAGGCATCTTCGCGGGCAATCCCGAAGCGGGCAAAGGGGCCGACGCGGTGGTCCCCGTCGATCTCTACATCCCCGGCTGTCCGCCACACCCCATTACCATCCTCGACGGCCTGCTGCGGCTGCTCGGACGAATCGAGTGACGGTCCAGATCACCAGCAGTGGACCCGGCCATGAAGCTGTCGCCCTCGCGCGAGGGCCTGCTGGGCCGCGTCTTTCTCCAGGCCGATCAGACTGACTCCCCGATCGATCGTGTGACGGAAGATCGTCTCCATGTCGTTGAGGGCCGGCTGCGTCACGTTCACCGCATGAACCCCGGACAGACCCGCGATCCTGGAGATGAGGTGGTCGCCCCGGCCGCAGAAGTGGATCGCCCCGCCGCCCAGCTCGTCGAGCAGCCGCTGGTCGAAGGGCATGGCGAATTCCTCGTACATGGCAGGCGAGAGATTCGTCGACGCATCGTTTCGCACCATGATCCGCCCGCGATGCAGCATCGACCAATGTACGGCATACTCTCGTCGCTCGGCACTCGACTCTCGTCCCTCGGGAGCAACCGTCCGTGCACCAGTTCGAGCGACGATCCCGTCCCACCGACGCAGGAAACGGATATACGTCCCGGTAAGCAGGTCCAGGAAGTCCTTCACCAAGTCGGGCTTGTCGTAGAAATCCACATAGAGCGACCCGCCCCAGAGCATCTCGCACGCGTTCATCGGTCCCTGCAGGTCTGGATGATAGACGTGCACATATCGGGAGAGCCCGGGATACTCGCGAAGAAGTTGCTCGAAGTACTCGCCCGTGCGGAAGACAGCCTCACCTTGCCCTGCATCGAGATCGGGGACGCCGCGATCCAGGAGCCGCTGGATCGCGTCCGCGCCGCCCTCCAGGGGCCGACAGGCAGGCAGCGTGTCGATCTCCCTGTCCATCAGGAAGATCTCGGCTCCGAAGAGCGAGGGCAGGATCGCAGTGCCGTAATTGCAGCGCACCGCCAGCAGCGCCCCGCTGCCCTCTGCAAGAGCCTTCGAGCACTGCTCCAACTGCTGCACGACCATCGCGTCAGGATCATCGAGGGCATCGTTCACGAGCACGTGCGGCCACTCGACCGCAGGCGGCGCCGGTCTGGGTCTGGTCGGCGAGAAGACTTCATCGGTTACTTCCCCATCGGCGAAGGCCTTCCACCGGTCGAGCAGCGCCTCTTCGACCCGCGGGTCGATCCGTCTCTCCAGGTCCTCCAGAAGCGATGCGATCATTCAGTCCCCTTCTACAACAGCCCTTGTGGAACCTGCAAACTGCCGATATCATTTCCTCGGCGTGTGACGGAATCAACCAGATTATCGAGATAAGACGTAACTGAACATGGTTTGAAATTTAGTGGAGGTGTCTTATGCATAAGGAGCAGGAACTGGTGATCTCGGCGATTGCCGACGCCAAGGCAAGTGCCGAGCGTATGGCCGAAGGAGCCGGTGTCCGACCCGGCGCTGTGTACGCCCTCTCCGAAGCAGACCTGACGACCCTGAGCAACTGCTTTGTCAGCCCTCCATGAAGTCGCACGGGCCAACGCAGGCAAGTCCATCCCGGGGCGCATCCGCCGGCGTGATGGACGCGATGGGCAGACCGCCGATGATCAGACTCAGCGCCTCGATCCATACGATCTACAGGATCCAGTGGAACAGGAGTCTCTGACAGGCGGGCCGCGAAGCAGCCCCCGGGATCTCGAATCGTCCACGCGGCCACTGCCATGGCCGTGACGCACGCACCTCTAGCAGCCTTATATATGGAGAGAATCATCTGAAACAGGCGTGTTCCGGGCAGTTGTCTTGGGCCCAGCAAACGGTACAATGACCGAGATCACGTGTGCGGCCATCCAGTCGCTCAGACGGGTGGGCAGAGAAAGGTGGACGAGAATGGAATGGAGACATGAAGTGAGAGTCACTAGAGATGCGCTCGTGCGGGACGGATGGAAGCCGGCCGCGTTCACCACATTCATTCTCATGCTCATGCTGGTTTTGGCGGGCTGCGCCCACCAGAAGGCGTACAAGCGAGGGGATCGGCTGTCGCGGGAGGGTCAGTACGACCGGGCGATCCAGGAGTTGGAGAAGGCGATCCGGCTGGCCGAAGACGACGACAACCGAAAGGCCGCCCAGAAATACCGCGAGAAGCTCAGCCAGGTGAGAGTGCAGGCGGGCCAGTTCTTCCATCGCGAGGCCGAACTCCGCTTCGGACGAGCAGAACTCGGCGAGGCACGGGATTCCATCGTGCGGGCCCTCTCGTTCTGCCCGCAGGAGCCGACGTACGAGTCCTTCCGCCAGCGCGTGCTCCAGGCGATCACGGAGGCGGAGAAGGTCCGCGCGGACGCACTGTCGCTGGCGGAGCAGAGGCAGTGGCCGGCCGCGATCCAGCGGATGAACGAGGCGCTGGCCATGTACCGGACCCTGCCCGGCGGCGAAGGCGACCTCAAGCATATTCGCGAACGGGCCTACCAGTACCATGTGGACCGAGCCAACGACAGGTTGCGCGAGGGCAACCTGGCAGAAGCCGAGTCGGAAGCGCAAACCGCGATGACATACCTGGCGGGCTCGGAAGCAAAGGCCGTGATTCAGACCGTGAAGGATCGTCGCGAGGCTGCGGAGTTGATCGCGCGAGGTCGGGCCCTGTTGGACCAGGGAGACCCCGAGGGAGCCCTGGCCGCCCTCGAGCGAGCGGCAAAGCTGCATCCCTCCCATCCAGACCTCGCGGACCTGTTGGGGCGGGCGAAACACGCGGTCTGCGACCGCTGGCTGGATCAGGGCCGGACTGCCCTGGCGGCGCACAATTACCCCGCCGCGATGCGCCTGTTTCAGAAGAGCCGCAATCTGCTCGACGGATATGGCGGCGTGAACACCCTGCTGGCGGATGCCCGATCCGCCCTGGCGGAACTGCACCTGAAGGCCTCCCGTCAGTTCCTGCTCGGCGAAGCCGCGGGCAGTGCCGCCTTCCACGCGGCGGCGGCCCTCAGCTATCTTCCCGAGAGATCCGATGCCCGCAATCTGCTCGGGCAGTGCATCGAGCAGATCCGACAGGATGTCTCCTATGTGGTCGCCTTCGCAGGATTCAAAGCCACGCCCGCCCAGCTATCGCCTGCGGCCGTCCTGGACGCAGCGGCGCTCGAGCACCTCGCACGGAGTCACCCGCCCAATGTGACCGTGGCGCAGCGCCCCGACTTGCAGACGGTTTTCGGCGAGAGGGACCTGAATGCCGTCCAGCAGATCGACCCGCAGTCCGGCGCATTGCAGGGGATCGATGCCCTGATCGTCGGTCAGGTGTTGTCCGCCAAGGTGACCTCGGAGAGCAAACGGAGCGGGTACGCCGAGTCGATCTACCAGGACGGGTATCGGCCGGAACCCAATCCCGAGCACGGACAAGCCGCCGCAGCCCTCCACGCGGCCATGGAGCAACTGGAGCACGCGAGAATCCGCTTGTCTGAAGCGGAAGACCGGCTGTCGCACTTCCGCTATGTCGATCCGCACAATCCTCGCGAGATGGAGGCATACCGCAGGGCCCGGGCCCAGGTCGACGAGGCCCGACACCACCTGGAGGCGGCAGCCGCGGAGGTGGGTGTAGCCAAGGTGCGTCTGGCGGCAACTCCGCGGGAGGTGCTCGTACCCAACATGGTCAAGCACCAATACCCGATCGAGACCTTCACGTGGACCGCGAGAATCACCTGCCTGATCAAGATGCTCGACACGACGACGGGCGAGGTCTTCATCGCCCAGCGGGCGGACGGCCAGGCCGAACAGTCGGATACGATGGTCCAGGCGGACGCCTATCGAAACGTCCCGGAGGACCCGCTGGTGCTCCCGAGCGAGTTCGGCCTTCTCGAAGCGGCCGCCAACGCGGCCATCGCGAAGCTCAAGCCCACGCTGAGCCAGGCCTGCACGAAACACGGGCAGCGTTTCCTGCTGACGATGCAGCGGGCCGACGCCTCCGGCGACACCATCCGCGCGGTGGACAACGGCGTCAAGTACCTGTTCGCCTACCCGGCCGGCGATGGACAAACGGGCGCCATCGTGAGTTCCCTCCGCAAGTACCTTGCGGATGAGGATGGCCTGATCGATGTCCGCGCGATGCTGCGGACCCATTGTCACGTTCTGCAATAGAGAAGAGTGGAGGATCAGTGAAGAACCGTAATCTCAATGCCCTCTGGCCGGTCGCAGCGATACTGCTCGGCTTGACCCTCAGTCATACATTTGCCGGTGAACCACTCGTCCAGCGGGACGTTCCCCGCGTCCAGGGCGAGTTCGCCGGCGTTTTCCTGGAAGGCCAGACCGTGACGGTGGCCGTCCCCGCCGAGGCAGCGTCCAAGGCGGTCCGCTGGCAGGCCGTGGATGATCGTAGGGTCGTAACGAGCCTTGCGGATCTGGCCGCCTCGGCATCGCGCGTCGAACTCGGCAAGCTGGGAATCGGCTGGTATCGGATCGAGTTCCTGGAACAAGACGGGACCTGCATGGCCTGGACGACAGCCGCCGTGCTGGCGAAACCGACGGCGCCGGTACCCCAGGATTCGCCGATCTGCCTCGACTCCGCAACGGCCTGGTTCGCCCGCAACGACGGCGACAAGCAGGACCGGCTCACCCGCCTGGCGGCCCTGGCCGGGGCCAATTGGGTGCGAGACCGCCTCCGGTGGAACGACGTGCAGCCGCAACGGGATGGCTTCGTCGAATCCGAGACAACCTATGACACCTCCGCCCGCATCCAAACGGCGCACGGCTTGAAGGTGCTCCAGGTCTTCCACGATACGCCGCCGTGGGCGGTGGCTGAGGGCGACACGCGAGGCCGCTATGCAGGCGATCTGCGGGACGTCTATCGCCTCTGCAAGGCCATGGCGGTGCGATTCCGCGGGACGGTACACGCCTGGGAGCCGTGGAATGAGGGCAACGTCGCCACCTTCGGCGGGCACACGACGGACGAGATGTGCTCGTATCAGAAGGCAGCGTATCTGGGCTTCAAGGCAGGCGATCCGAACATACTGGTCTGCTGGAACGTCTCGACCGCGGTCCCGACGCGTCTGCACACCAGCCTTGTCCTGCTGAACGAAACGTGGCCGTACTTCGACACGTACAACATTCACACCTACGATTGGCCCGATTCCTATGAGCGCCTGCGACAACCGGTGTACGATGCGGCGTGCGGGCGGCCCATCTGGCTCACCGAGAGCGACCGGGGCATCCCCTACGCGACGCCGGAGCCCTGGTGCGACCTGTCCCGCGAGAACGAGATCCGCAAAGCGGAGTTCATAGCGCAATCCTATGCCAGCAGCTTGTTCGCGGGCGCGGACCGGCATTTCCACTTCATCCTGGGTCACTACTGCGAGGGCGGCAGGATACAGTTCGGCCTGCTCCGCCTGGACGAGACCCCTCGGCCAAGCTACGTGGCCCTGGCGGCCGTCGGGCGATTCCTGGCGGGCGCCAGATGCCTGGGCAAATGGGACATCGAGGGCCAGCCCAATGCGCATGTCTACGCCTTCCAGGCAAAGCCCGATGGCAAGCATCAGGACGTCCTCGTCGCCTGGGCCGAGAAACCGGGCGATTGGGACCAGCGGGGAAAGACCGTCGCTGACTGGACGCTGCCACAGGGGACAGCAGTCGAAGAGGTGTACGACTACCTGGGCCGATCGCTCGGCTCGGCTGTGCCGGCACAATTGCGGCCGCCTCCGATCTTCGTCCTGCTGGCGCCGGGCGAGTCGAAGCGTCTGCCGCTCAGAGAGCCCCAGCAGTCCCCATTCCGTTCCGGCGTCGCAGGACCGATCGTCCTTCAACTGCACATGCCGGCGTCCACGAGCGTCAACATCGACCAGATCCCCTGGGCCTCCGACATCGAGCACAAGGTTCAGCCCGAGACGGAGATCGAGCTGCCACTGTACGCCTACAACTTCAGCGAGCGACCCGCTCGGGGGCGGATCACGGTGGAGCACGCCCCTGCCGGCTGGCGTCTGACCCCGAGCGCGTGGGATGTCACTCTCGACGCGATGGGACGCACCCGGCTCGACTGCCGCTTCTTGAGGCCCGAGGCATCCAGCGACAAATCGTCCGCCGATACCTGGATCATCCTGCGTGGAGATTTCGGTGCCGCAGGCAGACCGGTCTTGGCATTTCGCCTGATCTCCCAGCCCGGCGAGGGCTATGAGAGGCTTGCCCCGACAAGCGACTGAACCCGCAGCGATAAAGTGCCGATAGAACAAGCTGATGTCCGAAAGGTCGAAAGCAAACGTGCAAGAAACGATGGAACACCCCGGTCAACTGCCCGAGCGCGTCACGCACGTGAAGGTCGCCGACAGAGACGTCTATCTGGTCGGCACCGCCCATGTCTCCAAAGACAGTGTCGAGGACGTTCGCACGACCATCGAGCAGGTCCGCCCGGAAACCGTCTGCGTGGAGTTGTGCAAGGCCCGCCATCAGGCGATCACCCAGGCGGACAGTTGGCGCAAGATGGACATCGTTAAGGTCGTCCGTCAGAAGAAGGCTATCTTCCTGCTGGCCCAGCTCATCATGAGCTCGTTCTACCGCCGGCTCGGAGAGAAACTCGGCGTTCAGCCCGGCGCCGAGATGATCGAAGGAATCCGCGAGGCCGAGCAGACCGGCGCCCAGCTCGTCCTGGCCGACCGCGACATCGAGATCACGCTCAAACGCGTCTGGGGGTATCTCGGCTTCAGGAGCAAGCTGAAGCTGGCGACGCAGCTCATGATGGGCATCTTCACCAGCGAGGAAATCGACTCCGAGACCATCGAGCAGCTCAAGAAACAAGACCAGCTCGAGGCCGTCATGGCGGAATTCGCAGGCCAGTACCCCGAGATCAAGAAACGACTGATCGACGAGCGAGACACCTTCCTGGCCGAGAAGATCCGCACCGCCCCCGGCAAGACGGTGGTCGCAGTCGTCGGGGCCGGACACGTGGACGGCATCGCGAGTCAGATTCACGAGCCCCATTCGCTCGATGACCTGATGAAGCTCCCGCCCAAGTCGGTCTGGCCGACGGTCTTCGCCTGGGGCATCCCCCTGCTGATCGTAGCTCTGATCGCCTATGGCTTCACCAAGGGGACAACCCATGGGTTCGAGAACGTCTACATCTGGGTGCTCGTCACCGGGACTCTCGCGGGTCTGGGCGCCGCGGCGGCCTGGGCCCACCCGCTGACGATCCTCTCGGCATTTCTCGCAGCTCCACTCACGACGCTCCACCCGCTGCTGGCCGCCGGTTGGATTGCCGGCGTCGTCCAGGTCTTCCTCAAGAAACCGAAAGTCAGCGACCTGGAGGACCTGCCCGCAGCGATCGGCACGATGAAGGGCTTCTGGACCAATCCGGTGACCCGCATTCTCCTCGTCGTGGCCCTGGCCAACGTCGGTGCCATGGTCGGTACCTGGGTCGCGGGCGCCTGGATCGCCGCCCGCTCGGTCGGCTGAGTTCCGCATTTGCTGTTTACTATTCCCCCTTGAGCACGTAGAATCTCCGATCTGCGAAAATCGCCGGGTTGATATTCAAATGGTCAATCAGAACTCGTAAACAGTAGATCACAGCAGGAGCCAGGAGATGACGAATGTAACGCTGATTACCGGCGACGGCATCGGGCCGGAGATCGCCGAAGCGGCCCGCAGGTGCGTTGATGCCACCGGGGCACAAATCCACTGGGAAGTCGCCGAGGCAGGCGTGGACGTGATGGCGAGGACCGGGACTCCCCTGCCCGACGCGACGGTCGAGTCCATCAAGAAGAACGGCGTGGCCCTCAAGGCCCCGATCACGACGCCCGTCGGGACCGGATTTCGCAGCATCAACGTCCACCTGCGTCAGTGTCTCGACCTCTATGTCTGCCTGCGCCCGTGCAAGAGCTACCAGGGCGTCCGCAGCAAGTACCAGAATATCGACCTGGTCATCGTCCGCGAGAACACCGAGGACCTGTATGCCGGCATCGAGTACCAGAAAGGGCAAGGCGACACGCTGGAGCTGATCGACTGGCTGAACAAGCACAGCAAGAAGCGGATCGCTCCGGACGCGGGCATCAGCATCAAGCCGATCTCCGTGACCGCGACCGAGCGGATCGTGCGGTTCGCCTTCGACTACGCCCGCAAGAACGGACGCAAGAAGGTCACCAGCGTGCACAAGGCCAACATCATGAAATTCTCCGACGGTCTGTGGCTCGAGGTCAGCCGGGAGGTCGCCAAGAACTATCCCGACATCGAGTTCGAAGACCGCATCGTAGACAACATGTGCATGCAACTCGTGCAGAAGCCCGAGCTGTATGACGTGCTCGTTCTGCCGAATCTGTACGGCGATATCGTCAGCGACCTGTGCGCCGGTCTCGTGGGCGGGCTGGGCGTCGCTCCCGGCGCGAACATCGGCGAAAAAGGCGCCACGTTCGAGGCCACGCACGGCAGCGCCCCGAAGTACAAGGGGATGAACAAGGTCAACCCGACCGCTCTGATCCTCAGCGGCGTGCTCATGCTCAGGCATCTCGGCAAAGAGGACGAAGCGAACAGGCTGGAAAACGCAGTCGCAGCCGTGATTGCCGAGGGCAAGAACGTCACTTACGACATGAAGGAGAACCGCGACGATCCCACCGCCGTAGGAACCAGTGAAATGGCGGATGCCATTATCGAGCGGCTATAGTTCGGAGTTCCGCCTTTAGGCGGGAAAATCTATTTCTATCCGCGTACACGCGGGACTCCAAACAGAGAGGATACCTGGATGGCCAAGAAGGTGCTGGTCCCCATCGCCGACGGGACAGAGGAGATCGAGGCAGCGTGCATCATCGACACGCTGCGCCGAGCCGGGGCGGAGGTGACGGTCGCCTCGGTGGACAAGCTCCAGGTGACCGCCAGCCGGGGCATGAAGCTGGTGGCAGACACCTTGATCGCGGATTGCGCGAGCCAGACGTACGACTGCATCGCCCTGCCCGGCGGGATGCCGGGAGCGGAACACCTGCGGGACTGTGCCGAACTGACCGCGATGCTCAAGAAACAGAAAGCCGCCGGCAGGCTCTACGGAGCGATCTGCGCATCGCCGGCGGTGGCCCTGCTCCCGCACGGACTGCTGGAGGGCGTGAAGGCGACCTGCTATCCATCGATGCAGAGCAAGCTGAATCCGGCTCTCGCTTCCGACGAGCGGGTCGCCGTTGACGGCAACTGCGTGACGAGCCAGGGCCCGGCCACCGCCATCGAGTTCGCTCTGATGCTGGTCGAGATGCTCTACGGCCCGCAGAAGGCCAGGGAAGTCGGCGATCCCATGCTTGTGCCACTGGCTTGAGAGCCCCCTTCACTGTCTTTGTGGATGGGGGGGATCCGCGAAGGGATGGCTTCCAGACGAGAGTTCGAACACTTGCCTCAAATCACGAGCCTTGCGAGCCAGTTTGCGGACACTGGCATGGCCTGCACCTCTCTCCATTATCCCCATTTCGTGCGGTGGACATTCGCGACATCGTGACCACCTTTCGCAGGCTCATCGAACCGACCAGTTGACTGATGCCTTTTCGGACGCCCGGTCATAGCCCCATGTTCAAAGCTCTACCTCGATACATGGTAGTAATACCATGAACCAGCCAAGTGCTCCCAGCCTTCCTTTGAAACTGCACCGTTCGGATCAAAGAGGATGGAATCCTTGGGGCCCGGGGCGCTCGGAACAACGAGAAACAGAGCGCCATTTCTGTAGTAGCCAACGGTCGGCATCTTGCAGCATGGATAGCGAAAACCACGGACACAGACATGATTGGGATCTTCTATTTGCCGGATTGCCTCGATTGCTCTCTGATCATTCTGCTTTGCCACCAGGCCGAAGAGCTTGGGGCGGCAATAAGCACCGATTCGCCAGAAACCCAATGACCAGAGCACAACCGAAACGATTGCAGCCAATGGTAAGAGGCCTCTTCCTGTAAAAAGACTACCGTAGAGGGACAATCTGTATGCTTCTGCAAGAGCAATCAACACAGCGACAGGCCCACCGATGAGAAGAAGAAAACCCCAGAGCAGTCCCACAGGATCAAATATCGATGCATGATAGAAGCAAGAAACGACGATCATGATTGCGTTGTAAAACAACACGAAGATAACCAGCCTATATTCCCTGTGAGTTGGTTCCGGATGAGAACCTTGGCTTTCAGGCTGATTCATTGGGTTCAGCTTTCAACAGAGAATGGCCAAGAAACCGCGATGGCAAAACCTGGTTCTGCGTCGAGGCGATGCCCATCGTCTGCATGAGACTTCTCTTCACACGTCGCCCGGATTGTAGTGGGTTCGCGCCTCAGGGTCAATGAGGCAGAAGAAGACTGGGGGCAACCGGTGTTTGGAAGAGATGGCAAAGGGGGTGGGGCGACTCCTGCCAGTCGTGCGTCCGCGCGACGGAACCCGCGCGAGCCTTGACCCGATGGGTGTTCTCGGGTAACACTGCTGGCCATGGCAATCGATCAGAACTGGTTTATGACGGTCATTTCCGGCCAGCGCAGGGACATGGCGGCGGGCACCGTGAGGGTTTTCCTTCACGCCGCTTCGCTCGGCTATCATCTGGTCGCACACGTCCGCAATACGTTATACGACCATCATCTTCTCCGCAGCCACCGTGCGGAAGCCCTCGTCATCTGCATCGGCAACCTGACAACCGGCGGGACAGGCAAGACGCCACTGGTAGTCTGGCTCTGCCGGGCTATGAATCAGAAATCAAAAATCAAGAGTCAAGAATGCCAGGTGGCGATCCTCACCCGGGGCTACAAGACGCGCTCGGGCGAAGTCTCCGACGAGCCCGCTCTGCTGGCGGCGCAGTGCCCCGATGTACCGGTGGTCGTGAATCCGGACCGCGTGACTGGCGCCGCGGAAGCGATCCGAACCCACGGGGCCCAGATCCTCGTCATGGACGACGGATTCCAGCACCGCCGGCTCGCGCGAGACCTGGACATCATCGCCATCGACGCGACGAACCCCTTCGGCTATGGCAGGCTCCTGCCCGCCGGCCTGCTGCGAGAACCCGTCAGCGGCCTGAAACGGGCTCACGCCGTGATCCTGACCCGCTGCAACCAAGTGTCCGAGGAATCTCTGGCCGGAATCGAGGCGGAGATCCGACGGGTCAATCCCGGTCTGGTCGTCGCGAGGTCGATCCACGCCCCGGTCGCGGTGCGAACGGCCGCAGGTGAGGAGATCCCCCTGGCACACATGGAGGGCAAGCGAGTCTTCGCATTCTGCGGGATCGGCAATCCACAGGCCTTTTTTCGGACCATCGAGCAAATGCGGGCGACACTGGCCGGGTCCGCAGTGTTCGACGACCATCACCGGTACACTGCCGAAGACCTGCTGGCCGTCCACACGCGGGCCCGGCAACAGCAGGCGTCGCTCATCCTGACCACACAGAAGGACTGGACCAAGGCAACTCAATGCACCCTGCCGGAGGGAGGACCGCCGCTGGCGTATCTGGCCATTGAGGCCAGGATCATCGCGGGCGAGGAAATGCTGACAGCCTTGATTGATCGCGTCCTGAGCGGTAGAATACCCGGTCAGTGAGTAGCCGAACCCAAAACGACCAGGTATTGAGAATGTACGAACAACTGCTCAAGACGGTGGGAAATCTCGGTGCGCCGCGGATTCTCGTCGTGGGCGATTTCATGCTCGATCTGTACGTGTACGGCGATGCCACGCGCATCAGCCCGGAGGCGCCCGTTCCGGTCCTGCGGGTGACCGAGACGGAGCCTCGTTGCGGCGGGGCCGCCTCGGTGGCGGCGGATATCGCAGCGATGGGAGCGGTACCGGTCTGTCTGGGCGTGCTCGGCCGGGATGCCCACGGCAGCACGCTCCGAGAGCTACTGACGGCCTCGCACGGTGATCTCTCCGGCTTGATCGAGGTCACAGACCGCCCCACGACGACCAAACAAAGACTCATCGGCCTGGCCCAGCATCGGCACAGACAGCAACTGATGCGGATCGACCTGGAGAGCACGGACCCCCTGTCTGACGACGTCGCAAGGGAGGTCCTCCAGCGATATGAGGATGCCCTCGGCAACGTGGATATCGTCTGTCTCCGCGACTACGACAAGGGGATGTTGCCGCCGCACATGTGCACGGAGATGATCCGCCTGGCGAGAGCCGCGAGATTGAAGGTCGTCGTGTCGCCCATGCACGACCCGGATTACGGCAAGTACGCCGGCGCGACTCTTCTGACGCCGAACCGCAGCGACGCCTCCAGGATACTCGGATTCGAGCTGCGCACGGCGGCAGACGCACAGAAGGCCGCAGAACGTCTGACGCGGGAGCTGTCGCTCGATGCCGTGCTCATCACGCTGGACAGAGAAGGGGCTTACCTGTTTACTCAGGACATTCGGGAAATGATCCCGGCCAGGCAGCGGAACATCTATGACGTGACCGGCGCCGGCGATGTCGTCCTGGCGACCGTGGCCGTGAGCCTCGCGGCGGACAGCGACTACCTGACCGCAGCCCATCTGGCGAACCTCGCCGGCGGGATCGAGGTCGAGAAATTCGGGGCGACTCCTGTGACTGCCTCGGAGATGGTCCACGAGATTGCGGAGCTGTTTGGGCCGCGGAACATCAAGCTCCGATCCTTGGACTCGCTCGTGGAAGAACTCGACTGGCGGCGCAACCGGGGTCAGACCATCGTCTTCACCAATGGCTGCTTTGACGTAATCCATCGGGGGCACATCGAGTATCTGCGATTCTGCAAAGCCCACGGCGACGTGGTCGTCGTCGGGCTCAACAGCGACAGCTCCGTGCGGGGCCTCAAGGGTCCGGAGCGGCCGATCAACAGCCAGTATGACCGGGCAGCCGTGCTCTCAGGCCTCGAAACCGTGGACTTCATCGCCATCTTCGATGAGCCGGACCCGCTCAATCTGATCAAGAAGGTCAGGCCGAACGTCTTGATCAAGGGAGCGGACTGGGCCACAAAGGGAGGCATTGTCGGCTCGGAGTTCGTCGAGTCCTGCGGAGGCACGGTCCTACTCGCACCGCTCGTGCAGGGCAAGAGTTCCACCGCCACCATCGAGAGAATCAAGACCCTTCAGACCAGCGAGTCACAAGCATGATGGAGCACCCCAGAATTCACGAGGCCATCGAGACACATCGCGCGATGCTGGCGGCATTTGAAGCCCGCGGCACTGCCACCATCGTCGCCATGGCGGAGACGATCACAAAGTCGATCCGGGAGAACGGCACGCTGTATCTGTGCGGCAATGGCGGCTCGGCCGCCGACGCCCAGCACATCGCGGGGGAGTTCGTCGGACGATTCCGGATGGAGCGAAAGGCCCTGCCGGCGGTGGCTCTGTCGACGGACAGCTCCGTCCTGACCTGCATCGGGAACGACTACGACTACCAGAGCGTCTTCTCGCGACAGGTCGAGGCGCTCGTGCGACCGGGGGATGTCCTCTGGGCGTTCAGCACGAGCGGGACCTCGCCCAACGTGTTGCGAGCGGCGGAATCCGCCAGGAAGAAAGACGCCCGCGTGCTGGCGTTCACCGGGCGGGCCCACAGCACCCTGGAATCTTTGGCCGACCTGTGCCTGTGTGCCGAGGCCACGGTGACGGCCCGCAGCCAGGAAATCCACCAACTGGCGTACCATATCATCTGCGACCTCGTGGAGCAGGAGTTCTGCGGCTGATGTCCAATGCAGCGATATTCTTCGATCGGGACGGGACACTGATCCACGATCCCGGGTATCTCAACCACCCCGACCAGGTGCAGCTCCTGGACGGGGCGGCCGAGGCCCTCAGAGAGCTGCGAGGTCTGAGCTACAAGACGGTCGTCGTCTCCAACCAGTCGGGCGTGGCGCGCGGGATCGTGACGGAAGAGATGCTCGAACGCATCCATGAGCGGCTGCGCGACCTGCTGTCGACCAAGGGGGCCTCGCTCGACAAGGTCTACTACTGTCCCTACCACCCGGACGGCGTGATCGACCAGTACCGCAAGGACAGCGACTGGCGCAAGCCCAAGCCGGGGATGCTCCTGGCGGCAGCCAAGGAGATGGACATTGATCTGACGAAATCCTGGATGATCGGCGACAATGAACGGGACGTCGAAGCGGGACGGACCGCCGGGTGCAGGACCATCCTCATCCGCGCGAGCCGCTCCGAATCCGGGACCACCCCGCCGTGCCATGCCGACCATGTTGCCGTAAACATGAGAGAAGCGGTCAACATCGTGAAGCAGCATCATCGGTCCGGCGGGCAGAACCCGGCGGCACCGGTCCCTTCGGCGAGTCACGACGACACGCTGGCCGCCCAATCTATGGAGATCCTGTCGATGGTGGAAGAGTATGCAGCGAAGGACGCCGAGAGGCAGTCGGCGGGACCGGCGACAACCGGAGCCAAGACCGATCAGCTACTGGCGGGCATCCTGGAGCAATTGCGCCGGATGCAGAAAACCGAGATGTTCGTTGCCGAATTCTCCCTGCTGCGTCTGCTGGCCGGCATCGTGCAGGTGTTCGTCACCTTTTGCCTGCTGCTGGCCCTGTGGTTTCTCATGGGCCCTCACCGGCAGGACAACAACGCCTTCGTGGCGCTCGGTTTCGGCGCCGTGTTGCAGATGATGGCCCTGACATTCTACATGATGCCCCGATAGACGATGACCTCGAAACTGGCAGATGTGAGAACCTTGGCGGTTCGTTGCCCGAACTGGGTGGGGGACGTGGTGATGGCCACGCCGGTGTTTGACTGTCTGCGCAGGAGTCTGCCGCAGGCCAGGATCATCGGGGTAATGAAGAGAAGCGCCCAGGGCATCGTGCGGGACGGGCCGTGGTTCGACGACTTCGTGGACGGGAACGACAAGACCTGGTCCGGCTTTCAGCAGATGCGCCGACAAATCAGGGGCCTGGCTCCCGACGCCGCGATCCTGCTGACGAACTCCATCCGGTCGGTGCTGACGATGCGTCTGAGCGGCGTCCGGCGGGTCTATGGCTACCGTAGGGAATGGCGAAGTCCCCTGCTGACGGGCGGCCCAACCAGCGGAAAGCCGCCCATCCCGATGGGCGAATACTATATGGAGATCTGCCGGTGGCTGGGTCTGGAACTGCCGTCGCGGCCCAAGCCCAGCCTGTTCATCGGCGAGGGGCTGGCCAGACGAGCGAACGCGCTGCTGGGCAAGTACAGCGTGGCGGAGAGTGATTTCCTCATCGGCTTGAACCCCGGCGCCAGCTTCGGCTCGTCCAAGTGCTGGCCGCCGGAATACTTCGCCGAACTGGCCGGGAGGCTCCGAAAGGCCTTCGACGCCAAGGTCATCCTCTTCTCAGGGCCGGGCGAGGAAGGTATCATACAGGCGATCCTCGACCGAACCGAAGTCGATCTCATCGACACGCGGGCCGACAGGGTGGACCTGGAGATGCTCAAGCCGCTCGTGAAACGGTGCAACCTGTTCATCACAAACGATACCGGCCCTCGCCACTACGCGGTGGCCTTCGACGTGCCGACGGTGGTCCTCATGGGATCGACCGATCCCCGCTACACAGCGGCGAACCTGGATCATTCGGTCGTCCTGCGGAAAGAACTGGCGTGCTCGCCGTGTCATAAGAAAGTGTGCCCTCGTGGGCACGAGTGCATGAGGGAAATCCGGCCGGCCGAGGTCTTTGCGGCCGCCGAGCAACTTGTGAATGCGTACGGACAGCATGGACCCGGCAATCTATCGAAAAAGATGGCATAGACTCAGAGACGGCAAGACCGACGCGGAGGAACTGCACCAGCTCGCCCGTCAGGTCGCCTTCTCCTTCATCGACAGGCATTTTCAGAGCGGCATCTACATCGCCGAGTACATCGATCTGCTCTGCGAGATGGCGACCTTCTACTCGAAGGCGGAGTTGAGCAACCTCGTCTCGACCGCCCTGTTCGAGATCGTTATCGAGAAGCTCTGCGATGATTTCGAAGATCTCCCGATCGAGGTCTACACGCGGGTCATGTGCCAGGTGGTCAGCCGCTGTCGAGCGGTCCCCGCGGGAAAGGGACTCGACGCGAAACTGACGGATTTCGGCGTTGTCTCGCCCGAGGAGTTGTACCGGCGGGCACTCGCGACCCATACCCGTCAGTATCGTCGCGACCCGGGCAAGGCCCCCCGCCGGATCGTGCTGCTGTCCCGGGTCACCATCGGAGCGGACGTCGCGATCCTGAGCGTCATGGTTCAGCGTCTGCGCCATCTGTTCCGGGAAGCGGACATGGTCATCATCGGCAGCCGCAAGCTGGAGGGGCTCTTCGGAGGAAATCCGGACATCCGAATCCGTGATTTGAGCTACGCGCGTCGCGGCGGACTCTTCGAACGGTTCGCCGGCTGGCACGCCGCCCTCGACATCCTGCGCGAGGAATTCGCCGACGGCGAGGAGAACGTGCTCGTGATCGACCCGGATTCGCGGATCTCCCAGCTCGGCGTCCTGCCCCTGATGCACGCGGACAACTACCTGTTTTTCAATACACGGGATCACCTCCTCACAGCCAACGGGCACTGCATGGCCGAGTGGACAAACGAATGGATCAATGGCGTTTTCGGCGTGCCGGATTTCGCCTATCCGACGATCTGGACGCCTCCGGCCCTGATGACGACAGCCAAAGCAAAGATCGACTCCCTGCGGGCTGCGGGGGCACGACACATCGTCGCGATGAATCTGGGCGTCGGGCAGAACCCGAGGAAACGCGTCAGTCTGGAGTTCGAGAAGAGACTCGTCCGGGCCATCGTGGCTGTGCCGGGCACCGTGGTCGTTCTCGACCGCGGCTTCGGAGTCGATGAGGAGGAGCGGTCCGCCCTGCTGCTGGCGGACACGCGAGAGCACGGTTTCCCCGGCGTGGAGACGTCGTTCTCCGCGACGGATTCGCCCGCCCTGGCCCACGGAGTCGTCGCCATCGAGTGCGGCATCGGCGCCATGGGCGCGATGATTGCCCGCTGCGACGAATACATCGGGTACGATTCGGCCTGTCAGCACATCGCCGCCGCGGCCCGCACTCCCACCTTGACGGTCTTCGCGGGCAGCAACAACAAGAGTTTCATCCGACGCTGGAGCGCCTGCGGACAGACCGACTGCAGGATCGTGCACGTGAACACGCTGGCCGATGCGGAGCACGTCGATGTCAACGAGGTGGTCACCAGAATCATGCAGGAACGGGCACTGCGGGCCACCGAGCCGGTGCGACAGCCTGTTCGCGAGGTCCGCGCCGGGCGCAAGACCGGCAACAACTCCGCCCAGGAGGCCAGGAAGGAAGAGTAGGAGCCCGCCGGCCGGAGCCGACGTTTCGAGATGAAAGTCCTTTTCATATACCCTTCGACGGATTCCCAGGTGGGCTTCAACTACGGCGTCGCCCACATCGCAGCGATCCTCAAACGGGCCGGCCACCAGGTGGGATTCTGGCAGCTCTGCGAGGAGGTCGAGCCGTTGCCCGACGAGGGGCAGTTCGTCCAACGGATCGCACGGGAGCAGCCCGACATTCTCGCGTTCTCCGTCGTGACCAATCAGTGGGCCTACACCCAGACCCTGGCTGCCTGGGCGCGCCCCAGGTTCCCGATCCCCTTCGTCATCGGCGGCATTCACACTCTGTCGAATGCCGAGGAGGTGCTGCGAACAGGCCTGTTCGACTACGTCTTTCGCGGCGAGTGCGAGGGCGCGTTCATCGAGTTCGTCGACAAGCTGGCGAGAGGCGAAAGCGTCGAGAACGTGCCGAACCTGGCCTGCCTGCGGGACGGCCAATGCCGCTTCAATCCGGTCGGCCCCCTGCCCGACCTGACGCGCCTGCCCATGAAGGACTACGAGAGCATGGACTTCCAGCGGCTCATCGACGCCAAGCAGGGCTGGGTCGGCCTGATGGCGTCTCGCGGATGTCCCTTCTCGTGTACCTACTGCTTCAACCACGTGATGGTCGAGGCATACCGCAAGGATCTGCACTGCAGTTTCAAAGACCTGCACTACATCCGACGGTTCACCGTCGGCCAGATGATCGACGAAATCCGCCATCTCCTAGCGCACTACCGCAACATCCGCATGTTCATCTTTGACGACGACCTGTTCACATTCGACAAGGAGTACGTCCGCGAGTTCTGCGAAGCGTATCGTCAGGTCACCGACATCCCGTTCGTCGTCAACGCCCATGTGGGCTTCTTCGACGACGAGTGCGCCCGATACCTCGCGGCTGCGAACTGTCGGATCGTGAAGTTCGGCGTGGAATCGGGCAGTCCGAAGGTCCGCCGGACGATTCTGAACCGCCACATGACCAACGAGAACATCGTCGAGGCCATCGCCGCGGTGGAACGCAACGGAATGCACAGTTCGGTCTTCATCATCATCGGCTTCCCGCACGAGGGCCGAGAGGATGTCCTGGACACCGTCCGCCTGCTCGGGCAGGCCCGGCCGGGGCGGTTCCGCTGGACGTATTTCTTCCCCTTCCCCGGCACGCGGGCCCACGAGATCAGCGTCGAAGGCGGTTTCATCAACGCCGAGAAGATGGAGCGACTCAAGAACTTCACCGACGAATCCTGCCTCGAATTCGGCCCGGAGCACAATTTCCTGCTCAAGAAGATCGGGCTGGTCATGCCTTGGTTCGTCAATGCCTATTCCGAGCTGCCGACGGCCGGGTTCTACAAAGAGAAGGTCGAGGGCCTTCTGCGGCTGGATGAAAACGAATGGCGGCAGGCGGCACCGACCCTGCGGGATCTCGACGCCCAGTACTCCCGCCGATTCTGCGAACAGAGCCTGTCCCACTACGCCATCAAGTACAATCGATTCATGGGCGTGATCTCGGACTATTTCCTCACAGAGAGGTAGCCGCCGCGCACGGACCAACGGGATGGAACACAGACAAAACAACACGCTGGCCTTTTGCCTGTTCAGGTACTTCCCCTACGGTGGCCAGCAGCGGGATATGCTGCGGATCGCCCTGGCGTGCCAGAAACGCGGCCATGCGATCCACATCTACACGACTCGATGGGTCGGCGACGTGCCGGACGGATTCACCCTGCATCGACACCGCCCGCATCGCTTGACAAACCACGGCCGCATGCGTGAGTACCATGCGTGGCTCACGCGCGAACTTGCCCGTCAGAAGATCGCCTGTGTGGTCGGCTTCAACAAGATGCCCGGCCTGGACGTGTACTTCGCCGCCGACGGCTGCTATGTACAGCAGGCCCGCAGGAAGCACACACTGTTCAGCCGTCTGACCGGACGCCACAGGGTATATGCCCGGTTCGAAGAGGCTGTCTTCGCCCCCGATGCGACAACCGAGATTCTGCTCATCGCCGAACCACAACGAGCCGAGTTTGAGGACACCTACCACACGCCGCCGGAGCGTATGCACCTCCTGCCCCCATGGATCTCCGCGGATCGGACCATGCCCCAGGATCGACAGCAGACCCGCCGGGACGTCCGAGGGAAGTTCCGTCTTGGCGAGGGGGATTTCCTGCTCCTCCAAGTCGGCTCGGACTTCAAGAGGAAAGCGGTCGATCGCACCCTCCAGGGTCTCGCTTCCCTCCCGCAGCCGCTGCGGGCAAGGGCAAAGCTGGCAATCGCGGGGTTGGCTTCGTCCCGCCGGTATCGGCGGCTGGCCACGACGCTGGGCATTGTGGAGAACGTCGTGTTTCTCGGCCCTCGCGACGATGTCACGGATCTGATGATCGGCTCGGACCTGCTGCTTCATCCGGCCCGAAGTGAGCCGGCCGGGGTCGTCTTGATCGAGGCGATGTTCTATGGGCTGCCGGTTCTGTGCTCTGGAGCGTGCGGGCATGCCGGCCACATCCGACGGGCGTGCGGAGGTCGTGTCCTGCCGGAGCCGTTTGAGCAGTCGCAGTTGAATCGTGCTCTCTTGGAGATGCTCACCGCGGGAGAACTCCCCTCGTACGGCGCTCGTGCGAGGGCCTACGTCGATGGGATCGACGTCTATGCCATGCCGGAACACGCCGGCGATCTGATCGAAGCCGTAGCCGCCAGGAGGCTGAACCGCCCTGCGGGTCAATGCCTCTGATGTCCCTCCGCCAGATCCAGGTGGATTCGATACGGATGGCTTCGGCGCCGCGAAGAGTCGAGACAATGGACAGCAAGACAGCGTTTTGATACAGTCTCCACCTAAATCAACGAACGACGGTGAACGAAACGTGCAGTTGTACCTGAACGATACATTTCGAGAGATCTGGAAGGGTCTGGATCCGTTCGAGCAAATCGAGACCCTCCAGGGAGACGTGCTTCGGGCAATCAAGAACCGCAGGACTTTGCGATTTTGCCTGAATGGCCGGGGGTACTACATCAAGATTCATCATGGCGTCGGATGGGTCGAGATCGTCAAGAACCTTCTGCAGGGCAAGGTCCCCGTTCTGGGAGCGAGCAACGAATGGGCGGCACTGAATCGTCTGCAGGAGCTTGGCGTCGAGACCATGACGCCCGTCGCATTCGGGCTCAGGGGCAGGAATCCCGCGCGTCTGCGGTCGTTTATCATCACCGAGGAACTGGCCGGCACCAAGAGCCTGGAAGACCTGTGCGCCGAGTGGAAGTCCCATCCCCCGTCCCCCTCCCTGCGAAGGGGCCTGATCCAACGCATTGCTTCGATGGTTCGGCAGATGCATCGCCACGGAATCAATCATCGAGACTGCTACATCTGCCACTTCCATCTGGACGTGTCGGCCGACACGGACCACCTGCGGCCCGAAGATCTGCACCTGCACGTGATCGATCTGCATCGGGCCCAACTGCGGCGCCGCACGCCGCGACGCTGGATCATCAAGGACCTCGGCGGGCTGCACTTCTCCGCCATGGACATCGGGCTGACCCGGACCGACCGGTTTCGGTTCATTCGCACCTACGAGCAAAGGTCTCTTCGCGAGGTCTTCTCCCGATCCAGTCGCTTCTGGCGGCACGTCGAACAAACAGCCAGGACCCTCTACCGGAAGCTGTGCGGCGCCAGTTCGGAGAGCCCATGAGATCCGGCAGCATGGAGAACTTGCTCCTCTACAGCGAGTCGCCCGATGACGGCGAGCGCATCCGAACCGTCGCACAGACCGTTTATGCGGACTACGCCGGGAACGCCAGCCAATGGCGACCACCCAACTCGGATCAGATGTGGGGCATCTCCTTGGGCGGTCGGGCCGGAGTCCTCGGCGTGAGGTTGGGCAAACGGACCGTCTGCGTCAAGCTGTACTACGATGAACGGCTCCGCACCAGGTTGAGAACCCGGCTGGGATGCTCGAAGGGCCGACGAGCCTATCGAAACGGAGTACGACTGCGGGCAACAGGAATCGCGTGCCCCCGCATGCTGGGGTACGCTGAGCAAAGACCGAGCGGTCCGGCGATGATCGTCACGGAGTTGATCGAGGACGGGATGCGTCTTGACCACTGGATCGCGAAGTACGGCGTCGGGAAGAACCTGCCTGCCGGCCTGGCCCGCTTCGTCAGAAACATGCACGACCGCGGCGTAACCCATGTGGATCTGTCGCCGCGAAACATCATGGTCCGGATGCGAGACGACGGGTACGAGTTTCTCCTGCTGGACTACGAGGATGCGCGTTTCCTGCACAACGTGGATCGCCGGACGCGATGCCGGGACTTGAATCACCTCCATGAGAGACTGGCCGTACACACCTCGCTGCGCGACCGACTGCGTTTCCTGCGGGTCTATGCGCCGCAGGACTACACCCTCTACCGCGAACAGTTGCACAGAATGCTTGATAAGAGTACATCCAGGTACCTGCAGCCGCACATTTGACGAGCAATGGAGCTTATGACAAGACTGCTGAAACTCTACTGGTCCAGGTCCAAACCGAACTTCGGCGACGCCATGTCTCCCATGGTCTGCGAGCGGCTCGCCGGTTGTCCCGTGGTCTACGCCGACAGGCGTCACTGCGACCTTGTAGCCCAGGGGAGCCTGCTCCATCGTTTTCGCGAGTGGTTCTTCCATCCACCCATCCACGTGTGGGGGACAGGGTACATCGAAGAATGTCGCGCGCGCCGGAGCCGTTTCCACTACCATGCCGTGAGGGGGCATCTCAGCGCCAGGCTGATCCGAGGAGCAATGATCGACACATTCGGCGATCCCGGGCTGCTGGCCGACGTGCTCTGGCCGGAACTGTGCAGGACGCCGAAACGGCACAAGATCGGCCTCGTGCCCCACTACTCCGAGCGAACACATCCGGCGGTGAAACAGCTCATGGACCTGACGGACGATTCCCTCATGATCGATGTGTTTCAGGATGTCACGGAGGTCTTGCGGCAAGTCGCAAGCTGCGAATGCGTGCTGTCGTCCAGTCTGCATGGCTTGGTCGTCGCCGACGCGTTTGGCGTACCCAACGCCTGGCTCAGACTGTCCGGCGAGTTGCGGGGCAACGAGTTCAAATTCCGCGACTATTACAGTGTGTACGGTCTCGATCAGACGGTGCGTCCCCTCACCGCCGAAGAAATCACTCTGCAGAGGCTGGCACGCATCACGGACGAGTACGCCCGGCCCGGTCTTGATCAGATCAAGGAGAACCTGATCCGAGCGTTTCCGTTCAGGCCCTGACTGTGCGCCCCTCGCGAAGATACTCATTCCGTCGTTCCAACGTTCGCGCTTGGATTCTCTCGGCCCATCGCTTGCGGACGGGACGCAGGGCGACACACGCCGAGAGATAGGCATTGAAGAAACGGAGTCGGTCGGTCCGCGTAATACCCGCGGTGGGCATATTCGCCTGAACGAGGTTCTTGAGCCGTAGTCGAGCCGGCATCCATAGCCATCTTCGCGTCCGTTCATTGTCCAAGAAGAAGAACTCCCAGGAGTCGTCGGTACGACGGGCCAACACGTTGCCCAATCGCAGGTCCCCGTGCACAATGCCGGCCCGATGCATCCGCCCGATGGTTCGCCCGAGTGTCCGGATGAACGCTCGCCTGGACCGGAGGTCCTGCAAATCTGCGGAATCTGTCGCCAGAAGAGCATGCACCGGCTTGGCGCCGGCCACCGCCTCGGTTACGACGATGCAGTGCTTCCTCCAGAGGGCCGTGCGCCACTCCTTCAGGGCAATCACCCTGGGAGCCTTGAATCCATGGGCCGTCAGCATCGCCGACGCACTGTAGGCTCGCATGGCACGACTGGGTCGGACAATGTGCTTGATCGCGTCCCACACGGATCGACTGAGGTATTCCTTGAAGTAGACTGCCTTGTCCGTCCCGCCGCAATCAATGGAAAACCTATAGACCCGCGAACTCGCCGCCGACTGGACAGAATACAACGTATAGCGTTTCTCCAAGCCAGCGACACCATCGAGCAGCGCTCGTTCAAACGGCGTGCCGCGCCATTCCGCCGCAATGAACAGGACGCCGCTGCACTGCCGGACTCTCAGAAGAGCCACGCCGCTCGACGTTGCCCCATCACCCGGCGCAACACCCGGTTTCACTGCCGGATCCATCATATCCTTCGTCACCTGGGACCCAGGGAGGCCTTGTCTCATGCTCGTTCCACCCGTGTCTCAGACACTGTGGTCTCGGGCAAACTGGTCTATACGCCGATCATAACAGGTCCAGCGGGCAGTTTCCACTGGCTTGTCGCATCCAACCCATGCCAACCAGATCACCTCGTCAGGGCGGGTGAACGCCGGCACAGGGGCTCCCCACAATTGCGGTCGCGTTTTTTTTCTTCTTGTGCTCCTCGACACATGTCAGACACATCAGTACCATGTCACCAGGTCGCAGGAATCGAAGATTCACAGTGAATCACGGAGAACCTGAGCAATTCAACTGCTATCCACCGAAAGTGACTCACGCAGAGGCTTGTCAACTCGATCTCCTCGTGGGTGTGCTGTGGCCACGATTCGCATGGTACCGGGCCCAGCCTTCTTCCCGCCGCTGGTGTTCTATAAACCCTTTACAGACAAGGACTAACATTGGGAACGACGCGGCGACTGTCCATTTACACGGACACAGGCTTGCCCGTCCCCGTGACGGACATTATATTGGAGCAGACAGGAGACCAAAGGCCGGGGCCCGGGACGATGCAGGTCTGGTCTTGCGTCTTTCGGGGCTCCGTTGAGGATCAACATGGGCGACCGCGAAAAGATCGAGGTGTTCGACAATCCGCGTCCGGGGCGCGACTACCGGATCACGATCCGTTGCCCGGAGTTCACGAGCGTCTGTCCGCGAACGGGCCAGCCGGACTTCGGCGAGATCACGATCGAGTACTGCCCGGACAAGAGTTGCATCGAACTCAAGAGCCTGAAGTTCTATCTCCAGGACTTCCGAAACAAAGGCATCTTCTACGAGTCGCTGACAAACGATATACTGGATGACCTGAGTGGCGTGTGCCGGCCTCGCTGGATGAAGGTGACGGCCCGATTCACCCCCCGCGGCGGCATCACGACCGATATCGCGGCGGAGTATACGGCAGAACATTGACTTCTTTGGACTGAGGTACTGGAATGCCCATCAAGTTTCAATGCAGCCTCTGCGGCAAGAAGATCGAGGCCCCGGATAGTGCGGGCGGCAAGTGGGGCAAATGCCCCGGCTGTCACAACAAGGTCTATGTCCCCCAGCCCGTCACCGAAGAGGAAGAGCTCAAGCTCGCTCCCATCGACGAGACGGAGGAGCAGAAACGGAAGCAGTTGATGCAGGAGACCTTCCAACTCACGCGGGAAATCCTGGAGGAAAAGGGCGTTCCCGAGGTCCCCGGCCCGTCCCCGACCGGCGGATCGGACATCAGCGAAGAGAAGCTGACGAACCACATCATGGACTACCTGCGTCAGATGGCCGACGGCAACCTCGACGACGCCCACAAGACGGCCGAACTGATCGTGCCGCACCGCCGCAAGGCCATCGCAATCCTCGACCAAATCACGGCCAGCAAGACGCCGGACCCCGAGTTGGAGGACATCCCGAAACAGGTCCTTTCCGGCCTCATCCGGAACCTCAGAACCCGGCTGAGCTGAACCCGACCGCGTTCATCACCCGACGTGGTGGACGGCCAACAACCGAATGAGCGGCTCGGCCGCCGACTTCAGGACGCGCAGACGCACCTTTGTCACCTCTGTCGGATCGAACTGCTGTATCCGCTTGTGACCGACCGACTGGCCGCTGCACAGCATCCGCCATGCGTCGGCGCCAACCAGTCCTTCGATCTGGTACTCGCGGATTCGCTCGCCCTGGCCGATCTCCTCCATCACGACGACATGGTCGATCCGCGTCGGCTCTGCCAGCTTCAGTTCCACGGTATCGCCCTTGCCCTGGGTCTGTGCTATCGGAGCGTCGAATCGCCTGCGAATCTCCGTGCCGAACTCGACGTACCGCCGGAAGTCCGCCTCCGGGACCAAGCCGTCCGGGTTCGGATTCGCATTAAGCAGCAGATTGCAGTTGCGCCCCACCGAGCGATAGTACATGTCCATGATCTGCTCGACGGAGTACAGCTTCTGATCGGCGTTCAGCGCCCAGAACCACTCGTGGTTGCGGACGGGGACATCGCACTCGCCCGGCAGCCAGTAGCGTCCGTCCGGGTCGCCCGGACCGTTGTAGTCTTGGCGATGCGGGACGGTCGCCCAGCACGGATAGCCGGCCACCCCTTGCTCATTGCCGATCCAGCGGATCGAGGCCGCCGGACCCTGGAAGACAATCGCCTCGGGCTGATGCTTCTGATAGATCGGCACGAGGTCCGGGCCGCCCTTGTCCACCGGGAGCGCCCCGCCATCGAACCAGATCTCGAACAGTTCGCCGTAGCGGCTCCACAGTTCCGTCAGCATCTGCTCGCAGATCTTCACGTAACGGGCCTGGGCAGCGGGATCACCCCCTTTGCCCCTGTTGACAAGACCCGGGTTGTCCACCTCGAGGTAGCCGTTGGCCGAGACGGAAGCGTACAGGCCGGGCTGGATGCCATACTTGCGGCACGATCTCACAAAGTCCCCCACAACGTCGCCCTTGCCGCTCCGCCAGGGGGATTGCTTGACGCCATAGGGATAGAGGTCGCTCTGCCACTGGAGGAATCCGCTGCAATGCTTGGCGACGAGCACCGCGTACTTGGCCCCCATCGCCTTGGCGGCCTCCATCCATTGGTCGGTGTCCAACTTGGAGGGGTTGTACATCGCAGGCGTCGGCATGTCCCGCCAGCTCCGCCAGTCCCAGCCGGGCTTGTAGATCGGGATATCGAAATGGAAGAACATTCCGAGTTCCATGTCCTGCCACCGGGCCTGCTGTGGGCTCGGCTTCGGCAAATCGGACGCTTTGGACATCCCGCCCGCAGTCCCGAAACACCCTTGCCCCCACGCGACAACGGAGGCTGCTCCAACACTCCCAAGAAACTGGCGTCGATTCATCTTGTTATCCCTTCATTCTGCGCCGCGCCGCTGCCCGTCATATGAGATCGGCTGCAGTTCAAGGCTCAGTAGCGTATGGTACTCGCCATCCCCCAATTCCGAAAGTCCCTTTCCCGAACACGTGCCGCATCAATACCCATGCCAGATGCTTCACTGCGTTCAGCATAACAGAAGGGAGATGTCGTCCGTACAAGAACACACGATGCCTTCTGCACGCGACTCCGTGGTGGACAGCCGAGCCTCTATTGGGTAGGCTGTGGGCGTTTTGGGTGTCACGAGATGATCGGTTGATCTTGCCTGAAAGGACGATCGTATGAACAGCACCTGCATGAGATTGCTTACGACAACCGTTGTGTTCCTACTGCTGGCGTCCTTTGCCTCTCCGCTCTCGGCCCAGATCCCCCTGGCGGAGCATCCGCGGCCCAACTTCCAGCGGGCGCAGTGGCTGAACCTCAACGGCACGTGGGAGTTCCGCTTCGACAAGGAGGACCTGGGCGTCAGTCAGGACTGGGCCGGCGCGGGTCCGGAGTTCCCGCTTTCGATCACGGTGCCCTTCCCTTGGGGTTCCAAGCTCTCCGGCGTCGAAAGCCAGGCGGACATCGCCTGGTATCGCCGGACAATTCGCGTGCCTGCGGAGTGGCAGGGACAGCGGGTGTTCGTCGTCGTGGGCGCGTGCGACTGGCTCACAACCGGATGGCTGGACGGGCAGAAGCTCGGCAGCTTCCAGGGCGGGTACACCCCCTTCGAGTTCGAATTGACCGCCAACGTCAAGTGGGGTCAGGACCAGCAGCTCGTGCTGCGAGTGGACGACACGCCCCACCGATTCAAGCTCGAAGGCAAGCAGGGTTACGGCCCGGCCAAGGGGATCTGGCAGACGGTCTACCTCGAAGCCAGGCCCAAGATCGCGATGGAGACGGTGCATTTCGTGCCGGACATCGACGCCGGGACGGTCACCGTGAGGGCGACGCTCAGCGAGCCCGCACCGGGACCGATGACATTCCAGCTCCAGTTCAAACCCGAGGACCGGCCCGAAACCGTTGCGAGCACGAAGGTCGCGGCGCAGCAGCGCGAGATTGAATTCAGGATTCCCCTGAGCCCGGTCCGGCTCTGGTCGCTGGAAGATCCCTATCTGTACGAGGTCAAGGCCGTCTTGTCGGGCGAAGGCGGCAAAGACGCCGTGGACACCTACTTCGGCATGCGAAAGATCAGTGTCGCGAAGTTGCCCGGCACGGAGCATCCGTATATCGCGCTGAACAACAAGCCGATCTACCTGAAGCTGACGCTCGATCAGGCCTATCACCCGGACGGGTTCTACACCTTCCCGAGCGACGCCTTCATGCGGGACGAGATCCTGCGGTCGCGCCAGATCGGTCTCAATGGGCAGCGCATTCACGTCAAGATCGGCATCCCTCGCAAGCTCTACTGGGCGGACCGGCTCGGCGTGCTCATCATGGCGGACGTCCCCAATAGCTGGGGCCAGCCCGATAAGGACATGCGCCACGAAGCGGAGGTCGCCCTTCGCGGGATGCTCAAGCGGGATTTCAACCACCCGGCCATCTTCAGTTGGGTGATCTTCAACGAGACCTGGGGCCTGAACACGCGTGACAAGGGCTATCTGCCCGAGACACAAGACTGGGTCGCCTCCATGGTCCGCCTGGCCAAGGGCCTGGACTCCACCCGTCTCGTCGAGGACAACTCGCCGTGCAACAACGACCACGTCGTGACGGACATCAACAGTTGGCACGCCTACCTGCCCGGCTACAAATGGACCAGCCACCTGGATCAGGTCTGCCGGGATACGTTCGTCGGCTCGAAATGGAACTACATCGGCGACCGCACCCAGGACGGCGACCCGCTCCTGAACAGCGAGTGCGGCAACGTCTGGGGCTACAAAGGCAGCACCGGCGACGTGGACTGGAGCTGGGATTACCACATCATGATGAATGCCTTCCGGCGGCACCCGCAGATCTGCGGCTGGCTGTACACCGAACACCACGACGTGATCAACGAATGGAACGGCTACTGGCGTTACGACCGCTCGCAGAAGTTCACCGGGATGGAGGAGCTGATGCCCGGCATGAGCCTCCGCGACCTGCACAGCGACTGCTACATCGCGATGGGCGAGGAACTGTGCCAGGAGGTCAGGCCGGGGCAGCAGATCCAGGTGCCGCTGTACATCTCCCTCCTGACCGACCGCATCCCGAGCCAGGAGCTGACTCTGCGGAGCAGCCTGCGTGCCTGGGACAATCTCGGCCGCGTTCGCAACGTGCCCGCGAGAGGATCGCGGGACGCCCCTCGCACGAGCGGAGCGGGCGTTCGCATCGCCTGTTCGCCGTGGATGTGCAAGGAGATCGAGCCGCTGGAAGTCACGATGCCCCAGGAGCCGGCGGTGGTCGTGCTCTCGGTCCAGCTTGAAGACAGGTCGGGGACCGTGGTGGCCAGGAACTTCACGACATTCGCCGTCCGCGACGGCCAGCAACCGCGTGACGAGGCGCTCACGCAGCGCCAGCGGAAGACGAGAGTCCTCCGTGTTGCGCCGAAGGACTTCGCCAAGGCCCAGTGGTCCGTGAAGCAATGGAACGTCTTCGACGGGCTCAAGGTCAACGGCGCCGGCGCAGGGTACTTCGAATACCGGATCGCCTGGCCGTCGGATCTGAAGATCGGCGACATCGCGGCCGCCAGCTTCGTCGCCGAGGTCTCCGCCAAGCAGCTCTTCGGCAAGGACAGGGAAGGCGCCGCCCAACAGGACGGCGATTTCATGCGAGGCAAGGGCACGCACGATCCCAGCTCGAACCCGAACTCGTATCCGATGACGGACGAGCAGACATACCCCAGTGGGGTCCGGGTTCGAATCGGCGGCCAGGTTGTCGGCACATTCGAACTAGCGGACGATCCCGCGGACCATCGGGGCATCCTGTCCTGGCACGCGCAGAAACGCAACGACACGCTGACGGAGGCCGGCTCCTACGGCTACCTGGTTCGCGCCGAGATTCCGATGCAGACGCTTAAGCAGGCGGCCGAGACAGGCACAATCGCCCTGCGTCTGGAGGCCGACGAGGCCCTCGCAGGCGGCCTGGCCATCTACGGCGAGCAGTTCGGCAGGTATCCCCTGGATCCGACTGTGGCGTTTGTGCTCAAATAGGACGCTGGCGGGTTCCACAACCCATAGCCGCCAGTCAGTAGTGAGATGGCAGAGAGCTTCGGTGCGAAACGGCGAAGCTCTTTCCGCAATAGTGTGGAGGCTCCGGCGGTGCGGAAAAAGAGAATTCGCCCGGTGCTCTTGTGGCTTCTGGCCGTCACGGTCGGCACAAGTGTCCTGTGGCTGGTCGTCGCCCCAGCGGTTCGGAGCTGGCGGGTGGAGCGTGCGATCTCTCGCTTCGAGGCGAGGCCCTCCCAGGCTCGCGCCAATGTGCTGGTCGATCTGCTCAAGACCCACGCCGCCAGCGATGACCAGGGCAAACGGGCTCTTGCCCTGCTGTTGCGACCCAACGTCGTCACGCGGGAATCCTATCCCACCGGCCAAATCGCGATGGTGAGCCTGGAACAACCGTTCGTTCTGGAGTTCGGCAAGGTCTTCTGGCAGGAACGGGCCATTTCTATCAACGACATGCCGGGCGTTCCCTCTCCAGGCATCGGAGATCGCGTGGCAGAAAGGCCCTATCTGGGGGTGGCAGGAGTCTACGAACAGCCGGGAGTCTACCCGGTGAACATTCGTATCCACTGGGCTATGGGCATCGAACGAGCCGATAGGCTGGGTGCAATCATCAATCGCCTGCGTTTCGCTCTCCCACTGTTGAACCTGCTCCCGAGCGCCTGGACCTCCGCCCGCACCTACGAATGCGATTTCACGACGACCGCAGAGATCAAGGTCGTGGCAAACGACGAAGCCGAGCAAATCCAGGTGACGTCCTCCCCCGACTTGGACAAGGCCATGAAAGCCCGTTTCGCAGTGGCGCGTTCGTCACCCATGATGCAGTACTCCACCGGTTCCGGCAACCGGTGGATCAGGGGGCCCGGACAACTCACATATACGGATCTGCCCGCTGCAGCCGCGTTTGGCGTCGTTCTCCGATTGTCCGATGGACGGGAGATCGCAGCAGCCGGCACACACGTCGCCAGGGCCGGCGATTCCGGCGTCGTCAACATCCCGTTGTGGGATCTGAAGCTGGAGCAACCCGGTCGTTACGAGGCGACGCTGGTGCTCACGGCGGCTCCGGATGCGGCCTATCGGGACCCGGCGATCAAGGTTGTATGGGAGGGCACGCTTGAACTGCCTGTCTCCTATCACGTGGACGCCAATGCGCCACACAACTGGCCTCCCGTGCCTTAGACACTCGCCCACGAACTGACCGGTTCGACCAGACCTTGCGGGATCTCACTCGCCGACGCATTTGTCTCGCGTTGGACAACATCACCGATGTCGAGGCGACCCAGCGGTTTCCAGACACCCCGCGGACCCGGGTCATTTCGACTCTGTGTTTCCCCTTGCGGGTTGACATTCCGCGGCGGAACTGGCCTACTGTGTTCCGAACGGTTATGAAGAGGCACAAGTTCATAAAACGAGTTGTCGCCATTGTCCTGCTTGCGGGGATCGCGCTGGGCCTGCTCCTGTGGCGGCTGGGGCTGGCTCCGCTCTACGCGGGTCTGGCCAGCATCAACGCGATCACCCTGCTGCTCTACGGATACGACAAGCGACAGGCCGTCGCCGACGGCACTCGCATTCCGGAAGTGGTCCTGCACCTCGTCGCCCTGCTCGGGGGCAGTCCCGCGGCGATTGTGGCGCAGGAGCTGTTCCGACACAAGACACGTAAGCTCGCGTTCCGCCTGGTCCTCGTACCCATCATTCTGTTGCAGGCCGCGATGGTGTATGCGTGTTGGCGTTTTCTGCGGGGTTAAGAAGCGATGGACACCTTCCCGTCCAACATCCAGTTCCGCAAACCCTGGCGCAGCTACCAGCAGCGCGTGCTGGCGGAATTGGAGAGCCATCTGGACGACAACCACCTGCACGTGATCGCAGCCCCCGGCTCGGGCAAGACCGTGCTCGGCCTGGAGGTCATGCGCAGGCTGAATCGGCCTATGCTGATTCTGGCCCCCACCGTCGCCATTCGGGACCAGTGGGTGGATCGGTTCGTCGACCTGTTCTTGCCCGACTCGCAGGGGGCGCCCGACTGGATCTCGAAGGATATCCGGAATCCCCGATTCCTCACGGCCTCCACCTACCAGGGACTCCACAGCGCGTACAAAGACAAGGGGAATCACGGTGCGCAGCACGTCCGGCACGCCGTCAAGCGCCTGGGCGTGCGGACCCTCGTCCTCGACGAAGCCCACCACCTGCGGAACGAATGGTGGAAGTGCCTGGCCGACCTCAAGAAGCACATGGACGGACCCACGGTCGTCTCGCTAACCGCCACGCCGCCGTTCGACGTGTCGCCGTTCGAGTGGGACCGGTATATCGGCCTGTGCGGACCCATCGATTCGGAGATCTCCGTTCCCGAACTGGTGGCGCAGAAGAACCTCTGTCCCCACCAGGACTACGTTTACCTGTCGGCGCCGTTGCAGGCGGAACAGCAGGAGATCCGCGAGTTCCGCAAGGAAGTGGACACATTCGTAAGCGAGTTGTGTGCCAACGAGGGTTTCATCGCCGCATTGGAACGCCACCCCTGCGTCGCCGAGCCCCAGACCTGCGAGGAGGAGATTCTCGATGATCCGGCTTTCTACTCCAGTATCGCGGTCTTCCTGAACCACGTCCGCCGTTTGCCGCCGGGCAAGCTGCTCCACATCCTCGGCCTGTCGCCGAGCAAGTGTCCCAAGTTCGACCTGCACTGGCTGGAGACCCTCTTGGCAGGTTGCCTGTTCCGTCACGCCAAGTCGTTCGAGGCTCACAAGGATCTCTTCCACAGCATCCTCCGCGACGCTAAACGGATCGGCATCGTGGAGAAACGCGAGATCAGCCTGCAGAACGCCGCGAAGATCGCCCGGCTCCTGATCCGCAGCGTATCGAAGCTCAAGAGCATCGACGATATCGTGAGGTTGGAGAGCAAGGCCCTGGGGGCGGACCTGCGAATGGTGATCCTCACCGATTTCATCCGCCGGGCCGACTTTCCCAAGGACCAGGACGACGTCAGGCCGGTCAAGCGATTGGGCGCCGTGCCGATCTTCGAGCAGGTCCGGCGCAGCGAGGCCGGGATCGCGAAGCTGGGCATTCTGACGGGCACGATGACGGTCGTCCCCGCGGACTCGTGTGAGGCGCTGCGGACGGCCGCGCCGGGACTGGGCATCGACCCTGCCGACCTCGCCTTCAAACCCCTGGCACACGACCCCCGTTTCTGCGAAGTGACGATTCGCGGGGCGGACAAGCACAAGATGGTCGCCCTGGTCACCGCCCTTTTCAACCGGGGCGGCATCCATGTCCTCGTCGGGACGACCTCCCTGCTGGGGGAGGGCTGGGACGCGCCCTCGGTGAACTCGCTGATTCTGGCCAGCTTCGTCGGCTCCTACATGCTCTCAAACCAGATGCGTGGCCGCGCCATCCGCACCCAGGAAGGGAACCCGCTCAAGACCGCGAACATCTGGCACCTCGTCTGCCAGGAGCCGGATGCACCGCAGTTCAACGAGGACATGGAGACCCTCGCCCGGCGGTTCAAGTCCTTCGTCGGCGTCTCGTTCACCGCTCCTCGGATCGAGAGCGGCCTGGGACGTCTGGGCCTGGGCCGGCCACCCTATCCCACCGAGCGGATGGAGCACACCAACGCCGTGATGAGACAACGGGCCTGTGATCGGGTGAAGCTCATCGGCGAGTGGGAACGAGCACTGGGCCCAGCGGAAGCCGGCGACATGACGGAGCAGGTGGCGGTATCCGTGCTGGCCCTGCCACGAGACTCGATCCTGCGGAAAGCCCTCGCGATCCTGCTGGTGCAGGCGGGTCTCTGGGGCGTCTCTGCGGTGACCCTGCTGATGCAGTCTGTAGACAGGCACTCGAAGAGTGCGACGCTGCGGGGCTTTCTGATCTTCGTCGCGGTCGCCTTCGCGCTGTCCGCCGTCGCGGCGGTACCGAAGTGCGTCAAGGCCCTGTGGTTGTCGCTGCTGCACAGGTCTGTCCCCTCGAGCATGAGGCAGATCGGCAAGGTCGTGCTCCAGTCGATCACCCGGACACAGCTCATCGAAACCCATGTCGCGAGGATTCGCGTGATTGCCCGGCGTCTCGACTACGGATTCGTGACCTGCTCGTTGAAGGGCGGAACGACGCGGGACCGGTCGATCTTCCTTGACGCCCTCCAGGAGCTGCTGGGCCCGATCGACGACCCTCGATACATCCTGGTCGGCAAGGCGTGGTTGAGGCAGTTCGGACGAAGGGACTGCCACGCGGTCCCGAAGGCCCTGGGGAGGAACAAGGAGACGGCGGAGTTCCTCGCGAAGGCGTGGTCCACGCGGATTGGCGCGGCCGAACTGATCTACACGCGGACGCCGGAGGGCCGCCGTTTCCTGGTGAAGGCTTGCGCCCGGTCCCTCGCACAGGCCCTGCGCACGCGAACAGAGCGAATCAAGGTCTGGCAATGATCCGCACATGGCATCGTCTGGCGATTCCCTGGCGGACCCAGATCATAGCCACATATTCTGTTACCGACGAATGCCGGCGTGCCTTCTACTGGCAGCAAAGTCCAACAGTTCTGGAGCCGTGAGGAGATCTAGAAGATGACACACATGAAACCTGTCCGCTGCGAGGGACCTGGAACGGTCCGCAATCAAGTCCGCAATTCCGCAAATCGCACCACCTGGGGGTTCGCTGCCGGAATCTGTCTGGCCGGCGTCGTGCTGGCGTGGTCCCCGTCTGCAATCGCAGGGAACGGGCCGGGCCTGGCATTCAAGATCGGCGCCCAGACACTGGAAGCCCCGCTCGACAAGGACAAGACGACCCGGGCCCGATTCGAGGTGGAAATCGCCACACCCAGGCTGCTCGACGACCACATCGACCTGGCGTTTGCCTTTGGCGGCTCTTCGCTCGGCTCATACCGCGACAGGGAGTCAGAAGAGGTCGATGGCGTCTACATCGTGGACCGCTACAGCGACGACCTGAGCATTATCGACATCCGCCTGGCCGCACGAGTCTATCCCCTGGGCGACGCCACGAAGATCCGACCCTATCTTGGGGCGGGAATCGGCTACTTCTGGTTCCTCGACGCCTGGGAGTACGAGCACCGCGAGACGTTTGATGACCCGTATTTCCCAGGCGAGCACCGCACGTACATCGATGAGTACGAGGACACCGAAACCATGGCCAGCGGTCTGTTTGCCTTCGCCACGGCGGGCGTAACATTTCCCATCGGCTCGCGGGGCGAGCTGATACTCGAATTCCAGTACGATTTCGAGAAGGAAGACGACGGCTTCGATCTGGGCGGTCCCATCTACATGATCGGCGGACGATTCCGCTTCTGAGCCCGCCGGGCGGCGGGTGGCACGACCAAGCCTGCTTGGCCGGGCTGACGGAGTACCCCAACCGGCCCTGGGCGCCACGGCTCACGTGGATCTGACCGTGGCGTCCAGGTCGGATGCTTCAAGGAAATCCCGACATATGACGGTGGGGACGCGCTACTTGCCCGCGGAATCGGTCGTCTGACGCTTGAAGACGAGTGTGCGACCCGGCTGCGAGGCCCGGGAGCCCGCCGACACCGCGTACTCCTTCACCTGGAAGGCGTTGCTGCTATCCTGGACATAGACGTGCTCCATCCGTCGGACCGCGCCGTCGGCCTGGGTGTATTCGACCCGGTGCGTGATGCCGTCGTAGCTCTGGTCCCAGGTCCCCTTCCAGAGGCCGCCCAGGTTGTCGGCGCCGACTTGGAAGATCTCCCGAGTCGCGGGCGAGTACATGATCATGCCGTGATAGGCGAAGCCGGCCATCTTGAGGTCCATGAGCACAACGTGCTTGTCCAACGCCCACTTGTGTTCGAGCTCATACCGCTGATCACCGTCGGTGGAGAGCCATTTGCCGGCCATCCAGTCATAGCCGCCCTGGGAGACGAGATCGCCGAGCTTCTCGTAATCGGCGGACCCGCTCTGCGCCGGGGTCGCAGCATTGGTCGTCGCGGCCGGCTGGCGTTTGTACGTGGCCTTGGCCATCGGCTCGCCGCTGCGATAGCCGCTGCTGTCCACACGGTACATCGCGATCGTGACGTTGTCCGCGTCCACCCTCGTGTACACGATCTGCGCCTTCATCACCTCGCCGTTCGGACCCGTGTGCTGGATGCGATGCACGAGATCGCCGTATTCCTCCGTCCACTCTCCTTTCGCGGTGCCCCCCCTGTTGTCGGCGCCCGTTTCGACCACCTCGCCGCGACGCGGGTCCAGCATGATGATCCCGCGATACCGGTAGTCCCCCATCTTCACTTCGCCCAGGACGACGTACCTGTCCAAGGCCCATCTGTAGTCAAGCTCGACCTGGCCCTGATCGGTCGTGGCGACCCACCGCCCGATGACCCAGTCGTACCCGTTGTTCGACACGAAATCGCCGAGATTCTGCTGTGCCAGCGCAGGCATCGCACAAGCGGCCAGCAACGCAATCACCGTCAATGACGCCGTTCTTCGGACCATGACTTCCTCCTGTTCTTGTGAGTTCTCGACAGGCGACAATCGCCCTTTCATACGGTGCCTACGACTCGTCTTCGCGGTCGGTGCACACCAGTATAACAATCGGGGACCGCGTCCGTCTCTATCTCGCTGCACTTTTTCAGGGATTCGGGGGGCGCAGAAAAAAGGCCGGAGATTTGGAAACCCCCGGCCGAGAGTCCTTTTGTCAGGACGGCCTATGCGGATTTGTGGTCGAGGAACCCCTCGAGCTTGCGGGCCCGCACAGGGTGCTGGAGCTTGCGAATGGCCTTGGCTTCGACCTGGCGGACGCGCTCCCGCGTGACCTTGAAGATCCGACCGACTTCCTCGAGCGTGTAGGTGTAGCCGTCGCCGATGCCGTAGCGGAGCTTGATGATTTCCCGCTCGCGGTAGGAGAGGGTTTTGAGGACCATGTCGATGCGCTCCTTGAGCATCTCCTGCGTCGCGGAAGCCACCGGCGAGTCGATATCGTCGTCCTCGATGAAGTCGCCGAAGTAGGAATCCTCGCTGTCGCCGATGGGCCGATCCAGACTGATCGGGTGTTTGGAGATATTCAGAACCCTGCGCGTCTCCTGGACGGTCATGCCGACCTCGCCGGCAATCTCCTCGATGGTCGGCTCGCGTCCCAGCTCCTGGTGGAGGATCTTCGAGGCGCTGCGAATCCGGCTCATCGTCTCAATCATGTGGACCGGGATGCGGATGGTCCGGGCATGGTCGGCGATGGCCCGGGTAATAGCCTGGCGAATCCACCAGGTGGCATACGTGCTGAACTTGTAGCCGCGGCGGTACTCATACTTGTCCACCGCGCGCATCAGGCCGGTGTTACCCTCCTGGATGAGGTCCAGGAAGCTCAGGCCGCGGTTGCGATATTTCTTGGCGATGGAAACGACCAGACGGAGGTTGGCGCTGGACAGGGTCCGCTTGGCTTCCTCGTACTGGGCAAAGATCCGCTCCATCGTCCGCAGCTTCTTCTCCAACTGGTCCGGCATCTCCAGGACGAGCTCCTGCAGGCCGGCGAACTCCTGCCTGGCGGCCAGGATGTCGTCGGCCGTCATGGTCTCGGTGACACCGGTCTGGATGGTCTTCTCGAGCTGTCGCATCTTCTCGCAGATGCCCTGGAGCTTGACCTTCATGGGCTGAATGCGGCTGGTCCGCAGGCTCAATTCCTCCAGGAGGGCCGCGATCTTCCGACGGTTCCTCCGGAGATGCCTGGCGTCCGCCTGCACCTTCGTCTCGTCCCCGCCGGCACAGATGTTCTTGAAGAGCTTCTGGTCGATATCGAGAAGATCAGCGATCGTCTTGAGGTTCTCCGTCATCCGCTTCTTGATGACGCCCTTGGTGGTCAGAGGGGTGGTGCCGGTCTTGATGGTGCGGTCGAACGACATCGAGCCGTCGGAGACCTGCTGCATCAGCTCCACCGCGTTGCGGGCACAGTAGTCGGACTGAAGCATCTTGCGGCGAAAGACCATCCGAGCGATTTCGATCTTCCGCGCCAGGGCGATCTCGTCTTTGCGGGTCAACAGGGGAATCTGGCCCATCTGGGTCAGATACATGCGAATAGGGTCATCGATCCGATGGGAGACCTCGCTTTCGGCGAACTCCTTTTCCAGGGCTTCGTCCTCGTCTGCCTCCGCTTCGACCTCGGGGCTCTCCTCCTCGTCCGCCGGCTCGGCGTCCTCCTCGAACTCCTCGTCCATCTTGCCGGGCCCATGGGCTTCGGCGTCGCTCTCGTCGACGAGGGCAATACCCATCTCGTCGAGCGTCGACATGAGCTTATCGAGCTGCTTGGAGGTGACGGCATCGTCCGGCAGAGACTCGTTGACCTCCTCGTAGGTCAGGAACCCTTTCTTCTTGCCTCTCGCGACCAATGTCTTGATCAGCAGCTCCGGGTCCTGAGCCTCAGGCTTGGCAATATCGGACGTACCGTGAACTTCCGTCTGGTTCATATCCTTTGCTTTCTTCGACCTCATTCCCTTCTTCGCCACAATATCGACTCCACTGAAGTGAAACTGGAAAACTCCTTGCCAACCACCCTTGTGAAGCCAAGAATACTGGTATCCTTACTGGTGTTCTGGATTCACCCGTTGTACGACTCCTGTGCGTAATTGTTCACGCCACAGGCATTTACACGATTCCCTCATGACGTCAGGCCGATGCTGTGCGGATGCTGCCGGCCGGCACGCCCGTCCGTAATCTTCACGGAGTCCGCACGCCCGCCAGCCTTGCTGGTCCGAACATCTCCTGGAACCTGCGTCCCGGATCGCGTCAGGACCGCCAGGGCATCCGCCAGGCGAGGGCGGTAATTCCCCTTCCCCTCGCCGACCCGCTGCAATTCCACGATGCCCTGGGCCACTTCCGGCGACTCCGTCTGCGCGAGCAGCCGCCCGATCGTGAAACCCTCGCCGGACCGGACCACGGCAAACAAGACCGACGCGATTCGATTCAGAATCGGGACATCGAACAGATCCTCCGGGACTTCCTGCTCCATCTCAGCCAGCAATCCCGGTTCGTTCAGCAACACCTCCAGGACCTCCCTCTGGGCGGCGGCACGCAGTCCCTGACCCCAATCGACCACCTGCGCAGCCTCCCCTCGTCGGGCCTGGACCGACGACGACGGCACCCGCTGCCTGCGCCGCTCCAACTCGCCATAGAGGTCCCTCGGGCTCAAGCCGATGATTTTGGCCACCTTGTGCACGAACGCGCCACTCTCGGCCACAGGCAGCGTCTCGGAGGCAACCCCGATGGCGATGGCCTGGAGGAACTCGTCCAAGGCTGTCTTGCGTCCGGCCATCGTGTCGCCCGTCGCGAACGTCTCGTTGAGCTTGTCCCACTTGAACTGCAGGACGTCCACCGCCTGCTCCACCACGCGATCCAGCCCCTCCTTGCCCGCGGCCAGGACGAACTCACAGGGGTCCTTGCCCTGCGGGACAAAGGCCAGCTTGATATCGAGGTGCTGAGACAGGCAGACCTCCAGAGCCCGATTCGCGGCCGCCATGCCGGCGGTGTCGCTGTCGAAGAGCAGGACCACCCTCTTGGCATACCGCCGAAGGAGCCGGCCGTGCCCCGCCGTAAAACTCGTTCCCAAAGTCGCGACCACGTTCGTGCAGCCAAACTGATGCGACATAATGACGTCGGTGTATCCCTCGACGATCACCGCGGTGCCCGTCTTGACAATCTCGTGACGGGCCTGCTCCAGGCCGTAGAGCGTACTGCTCTTGTCGAACAGGACCGTAGTCGGCGAGTTGACGTACTTGGCGCCGGTGCCGTCCAGCGTCCGACCTCCGAACGCAATCACCCTGCCGGTGGCGTCCGTGATCGTGAACATCAGGCGGTTGACAAACTTGTCCTGGTTCGGTCCGGTGATCAAACCCGCCTGCTGCAGCACTTGGAGCGAGCCCTTCCTCGCTGCCGCTGCCCTGGCCATGGCATCGACCGCGTTGGGCGAGGCGCCGAGACGCCACTTCTCGATGCTCTGGGCGGAGATATTCCGCTCGGCCAGGTACTCTCGGGCCCGCTTGCCCTTCTCCGGATCGTTCAGACACTCCTGGAAGAATTGCATGGCCCACTTGTTGGCCCTTGCCAGGAGGTTCGGATCGATCTCGGCCTGCCCAGACTCCGACGAAACCATGCGCCGGACGGGCTGCAACTGGATGCCCGCACGCTCCGCCAGACGCTCGATGGCCTGCGGAAACGTCAGGCCCTCGCGCATCTGCACGAACTTGAGCACATCGCCGCCTGCGCCGCAGGCAAAGCACTTGTAAATCTGCTTATCCGGGTTAACGTAAAGGCTGGGCCTGTGGTCCTCGTGGAACGGGCACAAGCCGAGCCACTCTCGTCCCTTCCGTTTCAGGCTGACGTGCTCACCGATCACGTCAACGATGTCGTTCGCCTGCTGCACCCGGCTGATCGCAGCGTGGTCGTATACCCCAGGCATAGAATGCTACGCGAGTCCTTCCCTATAGCGTCTTCAGTGGACATCCTCCACCCGCCGCGGGTCAGACTAAGGAAAGACTCCGGCCCCGGCGTATCATTCAGAGGCTTAGCTACTAAATATAGGAGTCGGACGGGCAAAAAGTCAAATCGTGGGCACTATACCCCTTTTCCTGCATCAAAAACAGTGTTTTGTTGTTTTTCGACACTTGGTCAAGCGAGACAGGAATACCAGAACCGTGGTCGCTGGGGGGCCAGACGGGCCCTCTGCTGACGTGGCGGATCTATGCCCCACTGATCCCGGCAAGGCCGAAGAACCCGACAGCGGCGCGCGTCGTCGCCTGGGCCAACTCGTCCAGGCTGATTCCCTGGAGTCGTGCCAGGAATTCCGCCGTGTGCACCATCAACGCCGGCTCATTGGGCTTGCGACTCCGCACCGGCTCGGGGGACATGTAGGGACAATCCGTCTCGATCATCAGGCGATCCAGAGGGACGACCTGGGCCGCCTGGCGCGTCACTTCCGCGTTCTTGAAGGTGACCACGCCGGTGAACGAGACGAAATAACCTCTCTCCAACACCATTCGAGCCTGCTCCGCAGAACCGCTGAAGCAGTGAAAGACCACACCCTTGAGACCCCTGCCACAGCGGTCGAGGATCTGCATCGTCTCGTCGAATGCGTTGCGAGAGTGAATCACCACAGGCAGACCCACCTCACGTGTGATGTCCAGATGGGCTTCGAACACCCGCATCTGATCCGGCTGCTTCGAGAAGTTGTAGTGGAAATCCAGGCCGGTCTCGCCGACAGCGACGACCTTCTCCCGCCGGGCCAATTGCTTCAATTCCTCCAGAGCCCGCAGATCGGCACTCTGCGCGTCATGCGGGTGAATCCCCACCGTCGCGTACAGGCTTTCATACTGCCCCGCCAGTTCGATGGCCTTGCGGCTGTCCTCCAGGCTGGTCCCCACGGTGATCCAGCCCGTCACCCCGGCCGCCCGACTCCGCTCGAACACCCCCGGCACATCCGCCGACAGTGGCTCGAACGTCAAATGACTATGAGTATCGATCAGTTCCATTGATGGCCTCGTGAACACAACGAACGCTTCTGTCTGACCGTCACCATTCATCAAGCGAACCCTTGCCGACATTGCACTCCTGACAGAGACACCGGAGGTTGGCAGGGTCGAGCGCACCCCCTTTTGGCTCTGGAACGATGTGGTCAACATCGACCTGAAGGCCCGCCGTGGCCGATGGGCTTCTTCCGCATCGTTGGCAAGTGAACCGATCTCGAAGAAGAATTGCATAACGGACACGTAGCGGAATGGGCCTTTTCTTCCTGGGCACACGCGGCCTTCCGTCGCCCATCACGTCGACCACACATGCTGGGGCATCGTACAACGCCCCCTCCCACTCAAGAAGTGCCTCGCACGCCTTGATCCATGAGCCCCAGTACCGATAGTAGGGACCTCGGGAAAACCTTGCATGGTACTTTGTGAGGTCGGTCGTATACGGCCTTCGCCCTTCATGAGTCAGTAGCAGATCCCCGATGCGAGCCAACTCTCGCAATAGCTCCTCCTTCGGGACATTCCTGTTGAAATCCTTCTCTGCCAAGCCTGCTGCCTTTAATGCAGCATGCAGACCCCCGAAGCGTTTCTTCAGAATCGCATAGCTGCAGCGTCCATGGTTCTCAATATCCTCCTCTGTCAGGTCAGTCCGGGCAAGAACGCACGCGATACGTCGCACTTCATCAAGTAGAGACTCGTTCGAGTAGTCGGAAAGCCGATCGAGTCTGCGGGACGGATGCTTGCTTGCAGTCATGTGCCTCTCTCACCAAACGGTTGTCTGCATCTCTTGCCACAGTGCGCCCATTCGGGAACCTCTCTGACTGAAATGGCGCAAGAACCTCTACATGTCCACCGTCGGCGGCCGAATCATCATATGACCATGAGTGTTGACCACTTGCAGAAACTACGTCAACCTGTCCCGTGTCCACGCCGGGTCACGACGACAATCCAAGACAGCGTAAACCCGGACAAGGTCGCTCTCGATGCGATAGTAGACTGCAAAGGGGAACCGTCTGGTCAAAAGCCGATGGTATCCGAAATGAAGGGCGTGAACACCCGCGTAGAGTCGAAGTGATCGGATGTCCGCGAGGAGTGAATCCACAAAGTAATCTCCCAGACCGGCAGACTGACGTTCGTAGAACCAGTACCCGCCAACAAGATCCTGCTCCGCAGCTTCCGAGATCTGGATTCTCATCGGGTCGCTTTTCGGATTCTCTCCTTGGCCTCGTCCAAGTCAGTGAAACTCATCTTGCCCTGCGGAAGCAGCTTCTCTCTTTCTACGAGGACACCTTCATGCCAAGAGGGTGATGGCACGCTCTCCGGGTCGCGGCACAGATCATCCCACAATCGCTCCATTTCGACGAGTTTCTCGCAGATCGTCATCTTGTCGAGCGGCAACGTGATTCCCATGGCCTGATCCTATCTGTCAAACTCGCTGATACTCACACCGCTAGTATACTGAATCCACACGGCGATTTCAAGTCCCGGAGATCTACGGCACAAAGGCATTCTCGAAGTGGCGGATCTGCGGTGGGCCGCGATGACCCAAGACCAAGGTGACGACGTCGAAGCGCAACGGGCGATCTTCGATCTTCTCGACGGCTAAGAAGTGACGGGCGGCCCGGGCTACCCGCTGTCTCTTGGCCGGCGTGACCGTGGCTTCAACGGGACCGAAGCTCTCATCCGCACGGGAGCGGACTTCGACGAAGACCACGGTGCCATCGGTGTCCACCATGATGAGGTCCAACTCGCCGACCTTGCAGGAGTAGTTCCGGGCGAGGGTTCGCAGGCCTTTGCTCTTGAGGTATCGTTCGCAGCGTCTCTCCCCCCACCGGCCCAGTCGGGCCCTGTCGCTCAGCAACCTGCGTCGAATCAGAAACAGCATGGGATCCACGATTCACTATCGACTGTTCACTACTCGGACGCGCTGCCCAGCGATGAGCGCGCGCCCGCGTCTTCAAATCGTAAATCGCAAATCGCAAAGGGTCGATTACTTGCTCGTATGCTCGCTGTGCCGCTGCGAGAGCTTGACGGCCTTGCCCGTCCTGTCGCGCAGGAAGTACAGCTTGGCCCGTCGGACCTTGCCGCTGCGGGTCGGCACGATGTTCAGCACGTTGGGGGAATGGAGCGGGAACTGCCGCTCGACGCCTTCATTGGCGACGATCCGGCGGACCGTGAAGCTCTCGCTGATGCCCCGACCCTTGCGGGCGATCACCGTGCCGGAGAAGATCTGCGTCCGGGTCTTGTCGCCTTCCTGGATGCGGCAATGCACGTCCACCGTATCGCCAACCTCAAAATGCGGTATCTCTTTCTTCAGGCTCTTGCTCTCGACAGCATCCAGCAACTTGGTTTTCACGAGTAATCTCCCGATGGTCACAAATCATCAGCGTAGTAAAACCCGTATTTTATGCAGGTGTACAGCCGATGGCAAGCCATTTTTCGCGGATTTTCACGGTCGCTCCCTCCCTCCTGCGACAGTGCTTTGCGGCGCATCACACAAGAACCAGCCTAACCTGTTGCCATCAAGTGAGTTACAAGAGGCCCGATACATGAATCATGCCTCGGGCTGCCGGAATGCCTCTCGCAGGCGTCTACTGCCCGCGCCGGGCCGATCCAATCCCGGAATGGGAGGCCTCTGGTCGGCCGTCCATACGCCGCTGGAGCATCTCCTGAACCGCTTCGACATCCGCACGCACATCGGCGACGGAGCGGCTCTGAATCATGGCGATGTCTTCCGGCTCCCATCCATCCAGCAGGTGCAAGGTGAACGCCCTCCGACAGACAGGCGCCACTTCGCTCAGTTGATCGAGGACCCATCGCATCTGGTCGATAGCGGCCAGTTTCTCCCAAGGCTCGGCTACTTCACGGCTGGGCAGCACGTCGTCAAAGGTGACGGTCTGAGGTTCCTCCCAGACCGGCGCATCGTCCGGCAGGCGTCCGGCGGCCGCCTCACGACCAGGATCCAGCCCATCGACTTCCCCGTCGAGAGATACGACCCCCTGGGCGTGGGCGGTCTGTTCGTCGAGCACGTCGTGCAGCAGTCTGGTCAGCCAGACATCGAGGGGCACCGCCAGGTCCCTGCGGTCCAACTGCGTCCAGGCCCGCAGAATCGTCTCGTCGAGCAGGTCGTTTGCCGTAACCTCCTCCTGTCCGATCTGTCCTTGAAACTGGGCCAGGGTCAACTCTCGGTGCGCGTGATCGCGCAGTCGAGCCATCAGGGGAGCCAGCAGATCAAAGAAGGCACTCTGATCCAGCTTCTCGGTCTGCGGCTCGAGCAATGCCTCGACGCGCCGGGACAGTTCCTCCCGATGCTGCTTCTTGCGGTACAGATGCTCCCGACGGATCACCTCCTTGTGGCGGCGGACCACGCCGGCCAGTTTGCTGGCCACCGCATCGACCGCATCCCGATCGGTCGGGGAAGAAGCCTCGGCCACCAGCGACCCCGTGGGCAGCAGCAGCGCCGCGCGGACCTCGAAGCGCTTGGGCTTACGCGTCGCGGTCAGTCGCAACTCCCGCTGGTCCTCGGGAAATCGGGTCAAGAGCCGCTCGATACGCGGCATCTTCTGCAGCCAATAGGATCGGATCGCTTCCTTTTCCCAGCCCGTACAGCCCTGAAAGACCATGTGATCCGACATGAAGCGTCACTCCTGCTCACCGATGCCTTGCCGCCTGCGCGTGCCGGCATCCTGCCGCAGGGCATCGGCGACTGCGCAGCCTTTCACCCCTCGACAGATACGGCGCCCGCCCACCCCAGGTTCAAAATCCAGGACGAATCCGCCTGGGCTCACAGGCGTTTTGCGAGGACCACGACTTCGCATGGCGGGATGTCTTGGACTACGAGATAGGCTGGTTCGCAGGGAAACCGCTGCCCCTGGACCTGGAGCGTCGATCCGACGGGGTGACTGGCTCCATAGGCGCTGCCCGCGGCGGTGTGCGCGGTATTGGCGATCACCTCGAACACGGTGCCCGCCGGACACAGCGCCGCATCGACGATCACGTCGCCGCCCCGCTTCTCGGTCGCGTGCGGATTGACGACGCACACGTACTCCAACGTGTCGAGGACCCGGCTCCAGGCAACGATCTGCCCCGCCGGCGGCAGCGAGAACGATGGGTCTCGCAGGCGGACCTCACGACAGTACTGCCGACCCACACGCAGCGTCAGGTGCTCGCTTCGCAGCCTGCACAACGCGGCGATTCGGACAAACGCGGGACTGGACGTGTCGAAGCAGTGCTTCCCGCTCGTGCCAAAGGGCCCGAATCCGGGCAACGACGCGTCGGATTCGCCGATCTGCTTGTCGATCGGCTTGTTGAAATGGGCGCGAGGGTGCGCCGGGCCGAACATGGCCTCGCGCAGGTAGCGATCGCCGTAGTTGCCGCGGTCCTTCCAGCCCTCGCCGCGGAGGTGCTCCACCTGCGACTGGGCAGGGCCGGCGAACGCCTGCTCCGTGCCGTAGTAGATGCACGGAATGCCCAGCGTGAAGAGTTGGATGGCCGTGGGGACGACCACCTGGTAGTCTTTCACGTCGTATTCATCGGGAATCTCCGCGGAGAAACGCACCTTGTCGCCGGACACGTGATCGTGGTCGTCGAGGATGGAGACGTGCCGGCCCCCGTTGTTGCGGTGCGAGCCGAACTTGTCGTTGTAGGGATCGAAGCCCTGGAAGTACTCGCTGCCCGCGAGGAGGCCTTTGCCCACGCCGGTCAGGATCGTCCGGGCGCCTCCGATGTCCAGGGCTGCGGTCATGTTCCGACCCAGGATGCTCATGTGGTCGAGGTACAAGGCCTGGTACTCCGCGCCGCCGGCAATCTCGCTGATGACCAGGAAGTTGCGTTTGCCGAGCGTCTCCGCAAATTCCCGGATCGCCCCGGCGAAGTTCCGGGCCGTCTCCAGCTCCATGTGCTTGACCGTATCCACACGGAAACCGTCCACGTCCGAGATGGCGATCCAGTATTTGTAGCAATCGACAAGGTACTCCAGCGTCCCAGCGACATCGAGCGCCAAGTCCTTCAACGCGAAGAAGTCGGTCCGGCGGAACTCCGCGTGCGGATCAGCCGGGGCGCCGCTGTCCAAGCTGCCCACTCCCGCCCGGGTGAACCTGTCCTCATCCTGAAACTCGCTGGGCCACAGCGCCTGGTCCGGCGTGGCAATGGCGCGAGGATCGGTGGTCATGGCCTCCTGGCCGACCCCTCGCCAGGCGACCTGCCAGCCAAATGTCTCCCGGCAGGACGGATCGCCGTAATACCCGGGCCACGCGCGGTAAGCCGGCGATTCCTTGCAGCCGGTCAACGGCTCGCCCAAGGGCAGATACCCCCAGGCGTCGCCTGTGTGGTTGACGATGATGTCCAGGATGACGCGAATCCCCTTGCGATGCGCCCCCTGAACCAGCGACAGCAGGTCTTCCCGCGTTCCGAATCGCGGATCGACCTCCAGGAAGTCCTGGACGCCATAGCCGTGATAGGTGTCGAGATGGCAGCGCTGCTTGAGCACCGGGCCGACCCAGATCGCGGTGATCCCGAGGGTCTGGAGATAGGGCAATCGCTTGGCGATGCCCTGGATCGTGCCGCCCTGCCAGAGTCTCCCGGAATCCGCCCATTTCTTCCAGTTCCAGTTCGGACGGGACGCCGTGGCGCGGAGCTTGCGGATCTCGTCGCGTTTGAGCATCGGGCGATTCTTCGTGTCGCTGAACCGGTCGGGCAACAGGAAGTACAGGATCTCATCCTGCCAGTCGTCGGGCGACGGGAAATAGGACAGGCGGTCCCGCCGGGCCTGGTCCGCAATCGTGCGAGAGGCCGCCGCGGACCCCGGACGCGGACTCACGATCAGATCCTTGATCGACGCCATACGCGAATCCTTTCACTGATACAGCACGACAGTATAGCCCCTCTCCGACAGCCGGCCAATATCCCAATCCGCAGATGCTTGACATCCTGTCCGCCGACCGGTAGCATTCCCTCCGACGGCGGGCGCCGCGAATCAGCGGAGGAGTGCCTCAGGGGGACGACCCGCCCTCGCCAGGGAATCTCCACGGGATCTTCGCGTGAAACTGACCGATGCACAACTCGATACGCTCCGAAAGG
>Ga0209200_1000283_pt1 | contig 57019 bp, 45 predicted proteins | sample AD_UKC033_MetaG_FD_184406 | JGI IMG/M metagenome (GOLD analysis project Ga0209200, IMG submission 184406) | Active sludge microbial communities of municipal wastewater-treating anaerobic digesters from USA - AD_UKC033_MetaG (SPAdes) (version 2) | ecosystem: Engineered > Bioreactor > Anaerobic >... | reverse complement strand
ATCGAAACCAACGTTTGGCCCGCCGGCGGGTGCGAACACGTTGATTTCGATACGGCGGCCTACTCAATCAACGTGTTCGCACCCGCCGGCTGAACAGTTACCAGACAAGGAAAAGAGCGATGATCCCCATTCTTGATTTGAAAACCCAATACGACCAACTGCGCGATGAGATCGCGGCGGCGATCCAGGGCGTGCTGGAGAGCGGCGCCTTCGTGCTGGGACCGGACGTCAAGGCGCTGGAGCAGGAGGTGGCTGACTACTGCCGCTGTCGCCACGGCGTGGGCGTGGCCTCCGGCACCGACGCGCTGCGCCTGTCGCTGGCCGCGCTGGAGATCGGCGCGGGCGACGAGGTGATCACCACCCCCTTCACCTTCGTCGCGACCGCCAACACCATCAGCCACAGCGGCGCGCGGCCGGTCTTCGTGGACATCGACCCGCTGACCTACAACCTCGACCCGGCCTTGGTGGCCGCGGCCGTCACCCCGGCCACCAAGGCCATCGTGCCGGTACACCTCTACGGCCAGCCGGCCGAGATGGATGCCATCATGGCCATCGCCGAACAGCATGGCCTGGCGGTGATCGAAGACGCGGCCCAGGCCATCGGCGCGGAGTATCAGGGCCGGCGCGCCGGCAGCATCGGCCATGTGGGCTGCCTGAGCTTCTATCCCACCAAGAACCTGGGCGCCTACGGCGACGCCGGCATGGTGGTCACCAACGATGCTGTCCTGGCCGACAAGCTGGACGTGTTGCGCCGCCAGGGGGGCAAGACCAAGTATTTCCACCAGGTGCTGGGCTTCAACAGCCGGCTGGACACCATGCAGGCCGCGGTGCTGCGGGTCAAACTGCGCTATCTGGAGCGCTGGCAGGAGGCGCGCCGCGCGGCCGCCCGGCGCTACACCGAGCTGCTGGCCGCCTCCGGCGCGCCCGTCGTCACCCCCCACGTCCGCCCCGACGTGCGCCACGTCTACCATCAATACACCATCCGCGCGCCGCAGCGCGATGCGCTGGCCCAACACTTGCAGCAGCGCGGCGTCGGAACCATGATCTACTATCCTCTGCCGCTGCACCTGCAAGGGCTGTACCGCGACCTGGGCATGGCCGGGGGCTCGTTGCCCCACGCCGAGGCCGCCGGCCATGAGGTGCTCTCCCTGCCCATGTTCCCCGAGCTGAGCGCGGCGCAGCAGGAGGAGATCGTGGCGGCGATTGCGGAATTCTACCGGTGAAAATCGTCACCGTCGTCGGCGCGCGGCCCCAGTTCATCAAGGCCGCGCCGGTCAGCCGGGCGTTGCGGGCGCGGCACAGCGAGGTGTTGGTACACACCGGCCAGCACTACGACGCCCGCATGTCCGATGTCTTTTTCGCCGAGTTGGGCATTCCCCTGCCCGACGTCAACCTGGGCATCGGCTCCGGCAGCCATGGCCAGCAGACCGGCCGCATGTTGATGGCCATCGAAGAGGTGTTGCTGGCCGAGCGCCCCGACTGGGTCTTGGTCTACGGCGACACCAATTCGACCCTGGCCGCGGCGCTGGCGGCGGTCAAGCTGGCCGCGCCGGTGGCCCACGTGGAGGCCGGGCTGCGCAGCTTCAACCGCGCCATGCCCGAGGAGCACAACCGGGTGCTGACCGACCACTGCGCCGACCTGCTCTTCTGCCCCACCCAGACGGCCGTCGGGCTGCTGGCGGCCGAAGGGCTGACGGCCGGCGTGCATCTGGTGGGCGATGTGATGGTGGATGCCCTGCGCCAGCACGCCAACCTGGCCCGGCAGCGCTCCGATGTGCTGGCGCGGCTGGGGCTGACGCCGCAGGGCTATCTGCTGGCCACCGTACACCGGCCCTACAACACCGATCTGCCAGACAACCTGCGCAGCATCTTCGCCGCCTTCGGCGAGATCGTCGCGCAGGGGGGCCGACCGCTGGTGCTGCCGCTGCATCCCCGAACCCGCGGCCGGCTGGCGGAGCTGGGGCTGACGCCGCCGGCCGGCGTGGCGCTGATCGATCCCGTGGGCTATCTGGACATGCTGGCGCTGGAGCAGGACGCGGCCATGATTCTGACCGATTCCGGCGGCATCCAGAAGGAAGCCTACACCTTTGCCGTGCCCTGCATCACCCTGCGGCCGGAGACCGAGTGGGTCGAAACGGTGCAGGCTGGCTGGAACGTGGTGGTCGGCGCCGACCGCGCCGCGATCGTCCAGGCGGCCACCCAACGCCGTTGGCCAGGCGAATCTCCGCCGCCGGTCTTCGGCGATGGTCAGGCGGCCGGGCGCATCGTCGCAGCGTTGGAGGCGGCCCATGGCATCCCCTGCGGGCCTGCAAGCTGAGGGCAGCGCCGCCCCGCCAGCCCGGCCGCTGGCCGACCTGGTGATCTGCATGGTCGGGCCCTATGCGCCGCGGCCGGGCGGCGTCACCGTGCAGGTCGAGACGCTGGCCCGCTGCCTGCGCGGCGACGGCGTCGAGGTGCGTTCGGTGGACACCAACGTTCAGGCGCTGCGCAAACTGGGCCGGCTGGGCCGCTGGCTGCTGCCGCTGGGCCAGGCGCTGATCGTTCCCTGGCGGCTGTGGCTGGCCACGGGCAACGCCGACCTGATTCACGTTCATCTGGCGTCGTTTTGGGGCTTCTACCTGCCCATGCTGGCCATCGCGCTGGTGCGGCGGCTGCGTCACCTGCCGGTGGTGGCCACCTACCACGGCGGCCGGGCCGAGCAGTTCGTGGGCGCACAGCGCCGTCGGGTGCAGGCCCTGCTGCGTCACGTCGATCTCCTGCTGACGCCGGCGCGTGTGATCGGTGCGGTTTTCGACGGGCTGGGGCTGCCGAACCTGGTCGTGCCCAATGTGGTCGGCCTCGACACCTCCGCCGCGCGCCGCGTCAGACCGGCGGACATGGCCGCCAACCCTGCGCCGCTGCTGCTGTGGATCAAGCGTTTCGACGCCACCGGCAACCCGCTCTTGATGGTGCGCGCCTATGCCCTGCTGCTGGAGAGCATTCCGCAGGCGCGGCTGTTGATGATCGGCGAGGGGCCGCGGCTGGCCGAAGCCCAGGCGTTGGCCGCGGAGCTGGCCGCGCCGGTGGAGTTCAGCGGTCGTCTCAGCCATGCAGAGCTGCTGCCGGTCTATGCCGCGGCCGATCTCTTTGTCAGCTCCAGCGCGGTCGATATTCAGCCGAACACCCTGCTGGAAGCATCGGCCGCCGGCCTGCCGATGGTGGCCACGGCGGTGGGCGGCGTGCCGGAGATGGTGCACGACGGCATCGACGCGCTCCTGACGCCCCCTGACGACCCGGCCGCGCTGGCTCAGGCCATGGTGCGGGTGCTGCGCCAGCCCGGCCTGGCCGAGACGCTCAGCCGGGGCGCCATGGCCAACGCCGAACGGTTCACCTGGCCGGCGGTGCGGCCGCAGTTGGCCGCGGTCTATGGCAGCGCGCTTGGAGAAAGGATCAGCACATGTCCCAGCACCCATCGGTTGCACTGATCACCGGCATCGCCGGCTTTTGCGGCAGCTTTCTGGCTGAGCTGTTGGTCGCCGAGGGCTGGCGCGTGGTAGGGCTGGACGCCACGGGGGAGGGAGGCCAGCGGCTGCGCCGGCTGGGCTTGGACCTCGCGGTGCATCAGGCAGACCTGACCGACGCGGCCAGACTGCGCGACCTGATCGCCGACGTTCAGCCCCAGCAGGTCTACCATCTGGCCGCGCTGACCAACCCGGCCGCGCCCTATCGCCGGCTGTATGAGGTCAATGTCTACGGCACGATCCACCTGCTGGAGGCGTTGGCCGCGGCCGCGCCTGACGCTGCCGTGCTCCTGGTTGGCTCCAGCGCCCAGTATGGCCCAACGCGGCCTGACGAGAACCCCATCGGCGAGGGGCAGGAGTTCCGCCCGATCACCCAGTATGCCGTGACCAAGGCAACCCAGGACCTGTTGGGGGGCATGGCCGCGGCGGCTGGCCAACGGGTGGTGCGCGCCCGCAGCTTCAACATCATCGGCCCGCGCCAGGGCGCGCAGTTCGTCAGCGCCGCCTTTGCCCGTCAGATCGCGGAGATCGAGCTGGGCCGGCGGCCGGCGGTGATCGAGGTGGGCAACCTGGCCGCGGTGCGTGACTTCGTGGATGTGCGCGATGTAGCGTGGGCCTATGTGGCAGCTCTGGGCGTCGGCCGGCCTGGCCAGGTGTACAACGTTTGCTCTGGCGTCGGTCGTAGCGTACAATCGCTGCTGGACGGGCTGCTGGCGCTGAGCACGGCGCCCTCCATCGAGGTGCGCCCGGTGAGCGAACGCATGCAGCCGGCCGACGTGCCGGCCCAGGTGGGCAGCTTCGCCCGGCTGGCAGCCGACGCCGGCTGGCAGCCGTCGCTTCCCTGGGAGCAAAGTCTGCAAGACCTGCTCGACTATTGGCGCGCGGCGGTGCATGCTGCCCCAAGCGCGGGTTGAACCGTCGTTGGTCGAGTAGGCGTGGGTCGAGTAGCCGGCTGCGGCGTATCGAGACCTTCCGGCTTCCGCTGGTCGAGTAGCCGGCTGCGGCGTATCGAGACCCTCCGACTTCCGTTGGTCGAGTAGCCGGCTGCCGGCGTATCGAGACCCTCCGACTTCCGTGGGTCGAGTAGCCGGCTACGGCGTATCGAGACCTTCCGGCTTCCGTTGGTCGAGTAGCCGGCTGCCGGCGTATCGAGACCCTCCGGAGGGTTTCGATACGCTGGAATCGTCTGCCCTCATGCGAGTCGTGCGCCCTCAACCCGCTACTCAACCCGCGGGAGCGCACGCTCCGTTGGTCGAGTAGCCGGCTGCGGCGTATCGAGACCCTCCGGAGGGTTTCGATACGCTGGAAACGTCTGTCCTCATGCGAGTCGTGCGCCCTCAACCCGCGGGAGCGCAGGCGCGGAGATCGGCCAGAGCGGCTATTTTTGGGATAAACACCATGACGCAACAACTTCTGATCCAAAACGGCGCCTTGATCACCCCGGCCGGCGAGCTGCGCGGCGATCTGCGCATCGTTGGCGAGCGCATCCACAGCATCGGCCTGCGATTCGAGCCAGAGCCGGGGGAGGAGGTGCTGGATGCCACCGGCTGCGTGGTGCTGCCCGGCCTGGTAGACCCCCATACCCACATCCAACTGGACACCGGCCTCTACAAAACCCCGGACGACTGGGCGGTGGGCACCCGCACCGCGGCCTGCGGCGGCGTCACCACGGTCATCGACTTCGCCACCCAGTTCCCCGGCCAGGATGTGCGCCAGGCGGTGGCCAACCGGCTGGCCGAGGCCCATGACCTGGCCGCGATCGACTATGGTCTCCACGTCATGCTGACTGAGTTGCCGGAGGGGGACGATGAGCTCGATGACTGGATGGCCGATCTGGTCGAGCTGGGCACGCCGTCGGCCAAGGTCTATACCACCTACCGGCCCAACTACTACCAGGACGATGACAGCCTGCTGCGTGTGCTGCGGGCGGCCGGCCGGCGCGGCGTGGTGGTGATGGTGCATGCAGAGAATGACGCCCTGGTCAGCGCGGCCACCGCGCGCCTGGTCGCGGCCGGCAAGACCAGCCTGGCCTACCACGGCGCGGCGCGGCCGGCGCTGGCCGAGGTGGAGGCGGTGCAGCGCATGTTGTTGTTGGCCCGGGAGGCCAACTGCCCGCTCTACGTGGTGCACAACTCGACGGCGCGTTCGGCTGAGCTGATCCACGCCGCGCGGCAGGCGGGTCAGGTGGCGTGGAGCGAGACCTGTCCTCAGTATCTGACGCTGGACGAGCGGGTCTATGCCGGCAAGCACCCGGAGTGGGGCATCATGCAGCCGCCGCTGCGCCATCCAGCCGAGCCGCAGCGCCTCTGGGATCTGGTGATCTCCGGCGCGGTCAACAGCATCGGCACCGATCACTGCGACTACACCCTCCTGCAAAAACATGGCCTGGAGCCGCTCAACAACCAGGCTGTCCAGGAGGTGCTGGCCAGGTTGCCCGAGGAGGAACGGGAGATGGTGGTGCTGCGGGCCGGCCTGCGCGATGGCTGGCAGCGCGAGTGGAGCGAGGTGGCGCACGCCATGGGCACCTCGCGCGACGCCATCCGCCGGCTGGAGAACGACGCTGTGCGCCGTCTGCAAGAGGCCAACGGCGCGCTGGCCACCCTGCAGGCCGCCACAGCCGCCGATGGCCAGCCCCGCCTGCCCTTCACCCAGACCCCCGGCGGCATCCCAGGGCTGGAAACCATGCTGCCGCTGCTGGCTACTGACGGGGTGGCCGCGGGCCGCATCACCTGGTCACGGCTGGCCGAGCTGACCGCAGCCAACCCTGCCAGGGTGTTCGGTCTTTACCCGCGCAAGGGCGCGCTGTTGCCCGGCAGCGACGCGGACGTGGTGGTCTTCGACCCGGCGACGGAGACAACCATCAGGGCCGGCGAGCTGCACAACATCGCCGGCTATACCCCCTACGAAGGACGCCGGGTGCGCGGTCGGGTGCGTTTCACCCTCAGCCGCGGCCAGGTGGTGTGCAAGGGGGGTGAGTTCACGGGGCACCGCGGCTGGGGGCATTTGGTGGCGGGGAGGAGAGAACCGCGGATGGGCGGATGACGCGGGTCAGAGGGCGCGGGGGGAGGGCCGCGGAGGGGGAGCCGCGGATGAGCCGAGGGGCGGTGGGGTGGGTGGTGTGGATCGGAAGTGCAGATAACGGCTGTGCCAGCTATTGGTTAGGTTGGCTCAATCTTCTTCTTGTTCCCAACGTGTTACGCTCTCCTTGGGGCGATCTCCGGCAATCGACCGTGCCAGATTGCCCAATCCCGGCAGTCCAGCTATAATTTGCAGCGTTGAGAGCATCGTTCTACCGAGCTCAGAGCGTCACCTATTTCGTCTCACGCCAGCGTGAGATCCTGAATCTGTCAAGCGGAAACTTGAGATGGCCAAGCGAGAAATCAAGCTGATCGGCGACGATGTGCTGCGCAAGGAAGCGCGCAAAGTCAAGAAGTTCGACAAAGCACTGCACAAACTGTTGGATGACATGGTGGAGACCATGCGCGAGGCGCCGGGCATCGGTCTGGCAGCCCCCCAGATCGGCATCCTGGAGCGGGTGATTGTGGTGGAGCTGCAAGAGGACGACGAAGACCCGCAAAGCGGCCAACTGTTTGAGTTCATCAACCCGGAGATCGTCTTCGAGAGCGACATGCAGGTGGAAGGCGAGGAGGGCTGCCTGTCGATTCCCAACATCGTCGGCGATGTCTGGCGCGCCGAGCGCATCGTGGTCAAAGGCCAGGACCGCCACGGCAAGCCGCAGAAAGTGGAGGCCAACGACTGGCTGGCGCGCGCCTTCCAGCACGAGATCGACCACATCAACGGCGTGTTGTTCATCGACCGGGTCGAGGGGCCGGAACACCTGCGCCGGCTGGTCAAGGTGCGCGACGAGAAGGGGGAGGAGGTTTACAAGGCGATCCCCATGACGCAACTGGCGTCGAGCTGAGGGCGCGCCCGATCGGGAATGGCACGCTGGTTTGGCTGGCTCATCGCGTCGTCGCGCAGGACAGACGGCCTCGGTCGGAGACCGGCCCGAGCGGTTGCAGTTTCCACGAGGACGGGGCTCGGTCGGAGACCGGCCCGAGCGGTTGCAGTTTCCACGAGGACGGGGCTCGGTCGGAGACCGGCCCGAGCGGTTGCAGTTTCCACGACGGCGGGCCTCGGTCGGAGACCGGCCCGAGCGGTTGTTAGGCAGCGATTCCAAATATGGGCGGAGTCGAGGCTTCAGCCGGGTCTGGACGATGCGAGTTGAGCGTGCCAACCCGCCTGAAGCCTCGCCTCCAGGTTGGCTGTCGTCATATTTGGAATTGCTGGTTGTCCGGACAGACGCTTGGCGATTCCTGTGACTTGCGTTACAATTCTCAAACACATGAACTGCGCTGCCTTTTCCCGGTCACGAAACACACCTATGAGATCTCCTATCCATCCGCTGGCGCGGGTCGCGTTGGCCTTGCTGCTGCTGTTGACGACAGGCGCCGCCTGCACGCGGTCCGCCGGTCAGACGGCCAGCGGCGGCGAGCAGGCGATTCAAAACAAGGGCTCAGACACCATGGTCAACCTGGCGCTGGCCTGGGCCGAAGCCTATCGCCAGCAGAGCCCCGATGTGGCCATCGCGGTCACCGGCGGCGGCTCCGGCACAGGCATCGCCGCGCTGATCAACGGCACGGTGGATATCGCCAACGCCTCGCGCGAGATGAAAGAGAGCGAAATCGAAGAGGCGCGCGCCAAAGGGGTCGAGCCGATCGAGCATGTGGTGGCCATCGACGCGCTGGCCGTCATCGTCAACCCGGCCAACCCGGTCAGCCAGTTGACCATCGACCAGTTGGCCGACATCTTCACCGGCCGGATCACCAACTGGCAGGAGCTGGGCGGGGATGACGCCGGCATCATTCTGGTCTCGCGCGAGACCAACTCCGGCACCCACGTCTATTTCCTCGAAGAGGTCGTGCGCAAAGGGGATGCAGAAAACACCGACATCTTCGCCCCGCAGACCATGCTGATGCCCTCTTCGGTGGGCATCACCAGCGAGATCCAGCGCAACCCCTACGCCATCGGCTACGACGGCCTGGGCTACGTGACGAAACACGAGAAGCTGATCGCGGTGGCCAGGGATGCGGCTTCTCCCTTCGTGCTCCCCACAGTGGAGAGCGGCGCCGATGGCACCTATCCCATCGCGCGCGACCTGTATATGATCACAGCCGGCGAGCCCAGCGGCGCCATCGCCGACTTCATCGCGTGGATCGTCGGCCCCGCCGGCCAGCAGATCGTTGCCGATCTGGGCTTTGTGCCGTTGTCGCAGGAGTGATCCCCCCATGACCACTGCCCCACCCCACCCGTCCGGCGCCCCTCCCCGCCGCCGCGGCGAGACCGCCATCGAGCTGCTGATCTGGCTGGCGGGGATTTCCGCCATCGCCATTGTCGCGCTGATCTTCTTCTTCCTGCTGCGGGAAGGGATCAACACCTTTCTGGACATTCCTCTGCGCCAGCTTTTCGGCGTCCGTTGGTACCCCATCGAGGAGCAGTTTGGCCTGATGCCGCTGCTGGTGGGCACCTTTCTGGTGACCATCGGCGCGGTGATCATCGCCGTGCCCTTGGGCGTGGTGGCTGCCATCTATCTGGGCGAGATCGCGCCCCTCTGGCTGCGGGAGATTCTGAAGCCGTTGATCGAGATCCTGGCCGGTATTCCCTCCATCGTGCTGGGCTTTCTGGGCTGGGTGGCGCTGGCGCCGATCATTCAAAACGCGGGCGCGCCGACCGGCCTGACCGCCTTCACCGGCTCGCTGCTGCTGGCCTACATGTCGTTGCCCACCATCATCAGCATCTCCGAAGACGCGCTCTACGCCGTGCCCAAGGAGTATCGCGACGGCTCGCTGGCCATTGGCGCCACCCAGTGGCAGACCATCTGGCGGGTGGTGTTGCCCGCGGCCCGCTCCGGCCTGGTCATTGCCGTCATGCTGGGCATCGGCCGGGTGATCGGCGAAACCATGGCCGTGCTGATGGTCACCGGCAACGCCGCCAACATCCCCAACTTCGGCCTGTCCATGTTCTTCAGCCCGGTGCGCACCATGACCGCCACCATCGCGGCTGAGATGGGCGAGGTGGCGCGGGGCAGTTTGCACTACAGCGTGCTCTTCGGCATCGGCCTGATCCTCTTCCTGATCACATTCACCGTCAACTGGCTGGCCACCCGGCTGGTGGGCGTCGAAGGCGCGCGGCGCCAGCAGGGAGGCCGCCTGTGAGCCGTCAACAAAGCCAACGCCTGGCCGTGGCGCTGATCACCACCGTCGCGGTGCTGGTCTTCGTCCCGGTCATCGCCATCATCGGCTATCTGATCATCAGCGGCATCGGCGCGCTGAACTGGGAGTTCCTGACCGCCATGCCGCGCAACGGCATGAAAGAAGGGGGCATCATGCCGGCCATCGTCGGCACGCTGATCCTGACCATGGGCACGGCGCTGGTGTCGATGCCGGTCTCGCTGCTGGCCGCCATCTACCTGGCCGAGTACGCCAAGGACAACCGCCTGACCCGCACCATCCGCATGGCCATCGTCAACCTGGCCGGCATCCCCTCGATTGTCTACGGCCTCTTCGGCCTGGGCGCCTTCGTGTTGGCCGCCGGCTTTGGCACATCGATCATCGCCGGCTCGCTGACGCTGGGCATCATGACCATGCCGGTGGTGATCAGCACGGCCGAGGAGGCGATCAATGCGGTGCCGCAGCAGTTCCGCACCGTCAGCCTCAGCCTGGGCGCCAGCAAATGGCAGACGATCCGCCACCAGGTGCTGCCGCACGCGTTGCCCGGCATCCTGACCGGCATGATTCTGGGGCTCAGCCGCGCGGCCGGCGAGACCGCGCCGATTCTTTTCACGGTGGCGGCCTTCTACGTGCCCACCCTGCCCAGCTCGATCTTCGATCAGACCATGGCGCTGCCCTATCACCTCTACGTGATCTCGACCCAGGTGCCGGGCATGCCGCTCACCATCCAGTATGGCACGGCGCTGGTGCTGCTGCTGATCACCCTGACCCTCACCCTGCTGGCAACCGGCGTGCGCACCTCCATGCGGCGGCGGCGCGATTGGTGAGTTCTGGGCGGCCATGAGTATGGAACCCATGCAACCCAAGCTATCGATTCAAAGCGTCTACTACACCTACGCCGACGAAACCGAGGCGCTGCGCAACGTTTCCTTCGACGTGTTGCCCAACGAGGTGTTCGTCCTCTTTGGCCCGGCGCGCAGCGGCAAGACCAGCCTGTTGCGGCTGCTGAACCGGCTGTCGGACCTGACCGATGGCGCCTCGCTGCGCGGCGTCATCACCTTCAACGGCGCCAGCATCTACGACCGCTCGGTCGATGTGTTCGACCTGCGGCGGCGGATCAGCATGGTTTTCGCGGTCCCCACGCCGCTGCCCGGCTCGATTCGCTTCAATTTGATCTATGGCCTGCAGATGGCTGGGGTGCGCGACAAGCGGGTGCTGGCCGAACGGGTGGAGCAGTCGCTGCAACAGGCGGCCCTCTGGAACGAGGTCAAGGACCGCCTGGACAGCTCCGCCATGGCCCTCTCCGGCGGCCAGAAACAGCGCCTTTGCCTGGCGCGCAGCCTGGCGCTGGAGCCAGAGGTGATCCTGCTGGACAATCCCACCTCCGGCCTGGACCCGCTGTCCACCACCATGGTGGAAGAGATGCTGCACGAACTGAGCGAGCGCTACACCATCATCATGGTGCCGCACAGCGTGCAGCAGGCCGCGCGCGTGGCCGATCGCGCCGGCTTCATGTTGGACGGCGAGCTGATCGAGGTGGGCAGGACCGATCAGCTATTCCTGCACCCGCGGGATCAGCGCACCGAGGACTACATCACCGGTCGGTTTGGATAACGATGATGTCACCATTCAGGTGCTGCCCACGGCCAATCACCTTTTCCAGGAGGCGCAAACGGGCGGCGTCGAGGAGTATGCCAGCCTTTCACCACAGCTAATGCCTGAATTTCTGGAGATCATCAGCCAATGGCTGCTGGCGCGGGTCCAGGTACCCTGAGCGTCAGGCCGTTGGTCAAGCGGAGACTTCCCCCGCGTTGCGGCAGAGGAGCATTCGATGTCTGATCCCATCATCGCCGCCAGCGGCCTGACCCGCCGCTTTGGAGACACGTTGGCCGTCGCCGAGCTCACGCTGGAGGTCCGGCGCGGTGAGGTTTTTGGTTTTCTGGGCCACAACGGCGCCGGCAAGACCACCACTGTGCGCCTGCTCAACGGCGTGCTGACTCCCAGCGCCGGCCAGGCGCGCGTGCTGGGCCTGGACCCCATGGCCGACGGCCCCGCGCTGCGCCGCCAGACCGGCGTGCTGACTGAAACCCCCTCGCTGGACGAGCGCCTGAGCGCCCGCCTCAACCTCAGCCTCTACGCCGACCTGTACGGCGTGCCCAAGGGGGAGGTGAAGCCGCGGGTGGAGGCGCTGCTGAAGACCTTCGAGCTGGCCGAGCGCGCCGACGACAAGGTGGGCGCGTTCAGCAAGGGCATGAAGCAGCGGCTGGCCCTGGCGCGCACCGTCGTCCATCAGCCGGTGCTGCTCTTTCTGGATGAGCCGACGGCCGCGCTGGATCCGGTGGCAGCGCGCCAGGTGCATGAGATGATCCTGCACACCGCCCGTGAGGGTCGCACCGTGTTCATGAATACCCATAACCTGGTGGAGGCGCAGCGGCTCTGCGACCGGGTCGCGGTGATGGAACATGGCCGGCTGGTGGCCATTGGCTCGCCCCACGACCTGGCGCGGCGGCTGGTGCGCAATCTGACGGTGGAGTTCGAGCTGGCGCCCGACAGCACAGCCCAGGCCTTGCAGGTGCTGCAACAGGCGCCGGGCGCGGCCAGCGCCGGCCCCCGCAACGGCGTCATCGTGGTCAGCGGCGCCGAGCGCGCGGCCATCCCTGACCTGATCGCCCTCCTGGTCGGCGCCGGCGTGCCCATCTACCAGGTGGCGCCGCAGGAACCAACCCTGGAAGACGTCTACTTTGCCCTGCACAGCGAGACGGAGGTGAAACCATGAACTGGCGTGCGATCTGGGCCATCATGCGCAAGGATCTGCGGGTGGTCTTGCAGAACAAAGGGGTGGTGCTGCCGATCATCCTGGTGCCGGTGATTCTCTTCGTGGTGCTGCCGTTGCTGGTGCTGTGGCTGCCCATGGCCACCAGCAGCGCCGGCGCGGACAACGGCGACCTGCAAGAGCTGCTGTCCATGGTGTCGCCCGGCCTGCGCGCGCAGCTCGAGGGCCTGGACACCAACGCGGCCGGCGCGGTCTTCTTCCTGGTCTACATGCTGGCGCCGCTGTTCCTGATCGTGCCGCTCATGGTGGCCAACGTGATCGCAGCCGACAGCTTCGTGGGAGAGAAGGAGCGCAAGACGCTGGAGGCGCTGCTCTACACCCCCACCACCGACGGCGAGCTGCTGACCGGCAAGCTGCTCTCGGCCTGGCTGCCCGCGCTGGCGGTGTCGTTGCTGGGCTACGCGCTCTACAGCATCACCGCCAACCTGGCCGCCGTCCAGTTGGTGGGCAAGCCGCTCTTCCCCAACCTGATCTGGACGGTGATGGTGGTCTGGGTAGCGCCGGCGGCTGCTGCCTTCGGCCTGACCTCGATGATTCTGGTTTCGACGCGCGCCAAGACCTTCCAGGATGCCTACCAGACGGGTTCACTGGTGGTGCTGCCGATGGTGGTCCTGCTGCTGGCTCAGACCACGGGCGTGATCTATTTCAACATCTGGCTGACCCTGGCGCTGGGATTGGTGCTGTGGATCGTCAGCCTGGCGCTGCTCTACTACGGCAAGCGGACCTTCCACCGAACTGAATTGATTGCGCGCCTGTGAACACGAAGCAGTTTGACGAAGCAGCCCACGCTCGAATCGAGCATCGCCGGGCGTGGGCTGATCTCCTGCGGCAAGCCTGAGATGCGGTCTGCATCAGCCGCCTGATAGATTTCGTCATTTTTCCCCTTTGTGTATACTACCCCCAACGAACAGGCTGTGGCCTGCTTGAAGCACACCAGCACCGACTGTGAGGAAGGAAGAAGATGACAACTGTCTTAGGTCTGTTTACACAGCGCAGCAACGCTGAGGCCGCGGCCGCGGCCGTCCAGAAGGCCGGCGTTCCTGAACATCAGATTCAGTTGATGAACAATGCCACCCCGGCCGATCAGTTGGTGGAGCCGGCGCCGCGCAGCATCACCATGAAGACCGTTCGCGCCTCCACCATCGCGCTGGTGGTGATCTTTGCCCTGTTCGGCCTGTTTGCCGGCGTCGGCTCGATCTATGTCTTCGATGCCACCGTCGCCGTTGCGGCGCAGACTTTGGTGGTCTTTGTGCTGATCGGCCTCTTCTGCGGTCTGTTCCTGGGCTGGGTCATGGGCCGCTCCGAGGCTGACAATGCGATCCAGGAATTCCGCGAGCAGGTGCAGCATGGCGACACGCTCTTGGTGGTGAAGACCGACACGCACGCCAAGGCGGTGGCGCAGCAGATGCGCCAGGGCCATGCGCACGGGGTCGCCGTGACCAAGCACATCAACCCCATGCAGACCTACAGCGAGCTGTTCAGCCCCGCCCCGGCCCATTAGCGTCCACCCCGGCCTTGCTGACCGCAGACGCCGAAGCGTTCTCCCGCCCCTCCACCCGCGAGGGGCGTTTTTTTGCCCGCCTCACGCAGCCTCTCCGCCCGCGGGCCTGGCGGCCGCGGCCGGAAAGGGGCGCCCCGCCGCGCTGCGCGCCTGGGCCAGCAGCGCGGCGGGGGTCAACAGGGCCAGCGTGGCCAACATCACCGCCAGACTGACCGAAGGCCAGGCAAGCTGCGGGTAAGGCGTATAGGCCAGCGTGGCCCGACTGGCCGGCAGCAGGTAGACTGCCACGGTGATCGCCGCGGCCAATGCCACCAGCCCGTCCCGCCAGGTCCAGCGCTGACGGCGATAGGTGGTGCGCGCCACGCGTCTTCCCTGGCGGTGCAGGGCCAACAGCAGACCGCCCCCTCCCAGCGCGAGGAGGCTCCAGCCGACCACCTGCTGCTGCCAAAAAAGCAGGACCAGCAGGCCAGCCAACAGCGCGGCCAGCCCCAACGCCAAGGCCAGGCGCAGCCGGTCGCCCTCGGCCGGGGAATCCTCCTGCGCCGCGGCCGCCGCGCCCAAACTGCCAAAGCCGCGCGCGGTCATCGCCTCCGCCAACTGAAAAGCCCGCTCCAGCCCACCCACCAGCAGCGGCATGAAGAGCGGCAGCCAATCGCGCAGACCGGCCACGCGGTGGCCCCGCATCATCTGCGCCTCACGAATCTGCTGAAACTGGGCCAGGGTGGTGGGAACGAAGGCGACAGCGATGGAGATCACCACAGCCACCGGAAAAAGCGCCCGCGGGATCATGCGAATCAATGCTTGGGTGGGCAGCGCCTGGTAGAGCACGGTGAAGGCGGCGAGAAATCCCACCAACACCAGCCCGTTGATCATGCCGAAGACCAGCGCCTCCAGCGTCACCGGGCCGCCCAGCAGGGGCAGGCGGGCGGGCAGGGTGAACAACACCGTGCGGCCGAAGTGCGCGGTGGCCGCGTTGATCAGCGCCGAGAGCAGGATGATCATCAACGCCAGGCGCCACAGCGGCAGGGGCAACGGGGGCGCGTCGGCCTCCCCGCGCAGCGCCCGGCCGACCAGCGCGATGCAGATCACGAGGGTCAGCAGGTAGATGGGGTTGCGGGTCAGCGAAAGGGCGACGATCGCGGCGGCCAGCCAGGCGATCCACGCCTTGGCGTGCAGGGGGTTCACAACGCCTCCCGACCTGGCCCGGCGACGCCAGCCGTGGGCGCTGGCCGCGGCCGGCTGCGATCCACGGCCAGCGCGGCCGGCCGCGCGGCGGCCGCCGGCTGATAGTCGAAATCGAAGCGTTGTTGGAAGCGGCGCAGCGCAGCCAGGGTGGCCGCGCCGAAGGCCAGCATCAACAACACGTTGCCGCCGACCGCGAAGGCATCCCAGAGCAGCGATGTGGCCAGGTAATAGACGGTGTAGCGCCGCACGGTCTCGGCCAGGTCAACGCCTGCCTGCCAGTACTGATCGACCGGGCCGGTCATGTAGGGCCAGAACCACAGGTTGATGACCACGCCGAAAAGCAGGCCGCACAGCCCGGCCCAGACTGCCAGCACCAGCAGTTCCCGCCGGCTCCCGCGCGTTCCGCCCATCAACCGCACCAAGGGCCAGGCCAGCGGCGCCAGCAGCCCGATCCAGCCGGCCGTGAACATCTGCCCCGGCAGCCAGGGCCCGATTCCGCCGGTGATCAGGGCCGAGACCAGCAGCGTCAACGCGCCCATCAGAAAGCCCAGGCGCGCGCCGAAGACGTAGCCGGTCAACACGATCAGGAAGAAGACCGGCGTGAAGCCTCCTGGGCCGGGGATGCTCACCTCGATGAAGCGCAGCACGGAGTTGATGGCCACCAGCACCCCCAGCAACGCGATGATCTTGGCGCTGACCGTCTGCCCCTGCACCTCGAAGATCAGCGCCAGGAAGCAGAGCGTCACCAGCGCGGTCATCAACAGCGGCGTGTTGACCGCGCCGGGCGCGCCGGCCGCCGGCTGGCGCGCCGCGTTGATGAAGGGGTGCAGCAGGGCCAGCAGGCCGATGCCGGCTGTCAAGCCGTAGATAGCCAGCGAGAGCAGACGCGCCGAACCGGTCCTCCTGGCGCCCTGGCCGCGCGGGGGCTCTGACCTGGGGCGCGCGGCCATCAGGCGCTGCCACGCCGCGACCGGCTGAATGGCGCCGCGCCGCCCGGCGCGGGCCAGGCCGAAGATCAGGGTCAAGCCGGCGATCATCAGCGCCAACGGCCAGTAGTCAGGGCGGAGGGTGGTAAGCTCAGCGCGGTCTGCGGGCCGGTAGGGGCGGTTGCCGGCCATCGAATCGAGGCGCGGCGGCAGGGCTGGCTCAGATCGCTGGTAATAGCCCGACGGCGCCCGCTCGACGTAGCCGCGGGCAGGCAGGGCGGCCAGCGCGGCCAGCGCCTGGACGGTGGCCGTGGGCGTGGGCGGCGCGGTGGGCTGCACCTGCGCCACGGCCTGGGCTGACGCTGCGTCGTCGCCAGCCTCCAGGGGCGCAGCCGTTGGCGCGGTCGGGGATGCATCGGGCGCTGTGGGCGGTTGGCGCGGCGGTTCTGCGAACGGCGCAGCCACGGCCGCGCTTTCCGGCGTGGGCCGGGGCGTATCGGTGGGCGTGGCGGTCGCTGAGGGCGTCGGCGACGGCGTGGCTGTGGGGGTCCCGGTGGACGTTGGGGTGACGCTGATCAGCCCGCCCAGCGACGTTGGCGTGGAGGACGGCGTCCAGGTAGCGGTCGCCGGGGGCGTGTTAGTCGGCGATGGGGTCCAGGTGGCGGTCGGCCAGGGTGTGTTGGTGGGCGACGGAGTCCAGGTGGCCAGAGGGGGCGGGACGGGGGTGTTGGTGGCCGGCGGCGCGCAGATCTGGTCGAAGGTGTAGAGCGGCGGCGCGGCGCCCTGGCTCATGGTGCCGGCGCCCCAGGCCCAGCCCTCCACGTCGTCGGCGTGTACGGTGCGCACGCTGGCGCCCAACGTGGAGTAGATCCACTGGCCGTTTTGCAGGTAGTTGTAGGACCAATAGACGCAGGGGGAGCTCATGCACTGGCACCAGCAGGGCTGGCCGGGGAAGTTGCAGCCGACGGCGCCGATTTTGCAGACGGCGCCCCCCATGGGGCTGTACTCGATCAGCACGTCGAAGCCGGACGCGGTCAGCACCTCTTCGCCGGTGGCCTGGCCGTCCGCGCCCAGATCGACGCAGGCGGTTTGCACCACGCCATCTCCGAAGTCGATGACGATCCCGGCACGCGGGTTTTGTGGCCCCTGCGCCTGCGCCGCGCCGGTGGCCGTTGCCATGATCAGCAACGCGGCCCAGACCAGGGCGCGCAGCCACAGCCGGGGTGTTCGACCGGGGCTGTGGGCGGCGTGCGGCTGAGCCTGGCTCTTGCTATTCATGGCGATTCGTGCGATGGGGTTTGATGGGACGCTGATGAACGCTGATTGACGCAGATCAGAGGTTGGGTGGGGCGCTGATCGGAGATTGGGTGAGACGCAGATCAGAGGTTGGGTGGGGCGAGGGGTTGATGCTCTGATCTGCGTCTCTTGCGTGGATGGCGTCCGGCCGGGCCGTTATCGCTTCAGGCCCAACGGGAAGTACCAGAGCTGCGGCGAGCGGATGGGCAACGCCTGGCCGGTCAGGCCGGCCAGCGCCTGGTAGGTGGAGAAGGGATCGTTGGGGCCGGAAAAGCCGGGGAAGCCGCCGGCTGGGCTTTGCAGCGCCAACAGCGCCTCCGGCGCGGTGCGCAAGGTCAGCGCGCTGGCTGAGCCATCGCTGATCCAGGTGGTCCAATGCAGGCCGCGCGCGTTCTGGCCATAGGCCGCCAGCCCTTGCAGCGCCATGCCGCTGGAGGCGGGGTCGGTGTCGCCGGTGTAGCCCGGGAAGCCGCCATCCTGGTTCTGGGCCGCGTCCAGGAATGCCAACCCTGCCTGGACGGCCTGGTTGTCCAGCGCGACGCCGGCCGCGGCCAACGCTTGCAACGCCAGCCCGGTGCTGTCCACATCGGCGCTGGCCGCGCTGGCGGTGAAGCCCCAGCCGCCGCCGGTTGCTGCGATATCGATCAGCCGCTGCACTGCAGCGGCCGGCACGGGCTGGCGGGCCGCGCGCAGGCCCAGCAGGGCAAAGCTCTGGTCCCACGTGGAACCGCCGCCATACTGGCCGCCGGCCGGCTGATAGTAGCCCTCGATCGCGGCCACCAGATCGACGCCGCCGAAGTTGCGCGGGTTGCGCTGGCCCGCGACCACGCCGACGGCCAGCTTGCCGGCCGCGGACGCGCCCTGGCCGGCGTAGGCCGACGCCTGCGTCGCCAGATAGGTCATGGGGGTGTTGTTGCCCACGGCGAAATCGTTGGGATTGCGGCCGGCCAGGGCGATGGCCAGCACCGCATCGATGGTGGCGCCGGGATTGAAGCCGGCAAAACTGCCGTCGCTCTGCTGCTGGCTGGCCACCCAGCCCAGTCCACGACGCAGCGCAGTAGCCGGGCTGAGGAAGGGGAAGGGCTTGCCGGTCAGCGCGGGCGCTGCCTGTTGGGTGGCAAAGAGATTGGCGGGCGGGTCCACGTAGATGAAGGCGCCGTTGGCCAACTGCTGGTCGTGCAGGAAGTCCAGCGGCGTGTCATCGCCGACGCTCCAGGCGGCAGCCAGCGGGTCCTGGCTGGCAGCCAAGACGCCCTGAACCGCAAAGGCGGTGGAGTTGGTGTTGCTGAGAAGGCCCCAAACCTGTTCGGGCGAGGCGGCAAAGCCGCCGTCGCTGTTGGTGAGCTGCACGCTGCGCAGGTAGGCCAGGCCGTTGGCCACCGCAGGGGAAGCAGGGGGCGCGCCCGCGGCCAGCAGCGCCTGCAAGGCCAGGGAGGTGCTGTCCACGTCGCTGGCGACGCCGGATGCCCAGGCCCAGCCGCCGTTGGCGTTGGCCTGGCTGGCCAGGCGGGTGCGGGCCGTGGCTGGCACCGCCTCACCCGCCGCGCGCAGGCCGAGCATCGCCCAGGCCTGGTCCATGTTGTTGGCGCCATAGGCGCCGGTGCTGGCAACGTAGCTGCTGTTGATGACTGTCACCAGGTTGACGCCGCCGAAGCTGCGCGGGTCCTGGCCAGCCGCGGCTGCCGCCACGGCCAGCTTGCCGGCCGCGGCCGCGCTCTGACCGGAGAAGGCGGCGGCGTTGGCCGCGGCATAGTCCACCAGCGAAGCGCCGCTGGCGCCGGTCCAGGCGTCGGGCTGTTGGTTGGCAGCGGCCACGGCCAGGATCACATCCGCCGTGGCGCCGGTGTTGTTGCCGAAGCTGCCATTGGCGCTCTGTTGAGGACGCATCCACTGCAGCGCGGCGTTGACAGCCAGGATCTCACGGGTGATCGCGGGCAGGTGGCTGTTGCTGCCGCCCCAGATCCAGCCTTCCACCGAGTCGTCGTCGACGCTGCTGCTGCTGGCGCCGACCATGTAGCCATGCCAGGCTGAATCCTCCCAGAACTGGTAGCCCCAGAACTTGTTGTTGTTGCAGAAGCAGTTGGTGGCCGGGCAGCCGACTCCCTCGATGGCGCAGACGGCTGTGCCAAAGCTGAAATCGACGGTGGTCAGCTCCAGGCCGCTGAGCTGCAGCGCCTGCAGGCCGGTGATGGTCGGGGTGCTGAAGGTGACGCGCCGGGTGATGACGCGTCCATCGCCCAGGTCCACGACGATATCGGCCGCGTTGGGGCCGTCGGTGGGGCTCATCTCTTGGGCAGCGGCGAAGGGAGCGGGCAGCAGAAGAAGCGCCAACAGCAGCAAGGCGCCAAGCAGGGCGCGGGCTGTCAGGCTGTGGGTTGATGGTTGATGGGTATTCATGGGATGTGATTCGGTCTCCGTCAATTGAAAATTCAGCCGATGGGCAAAAAAAGCGCCCGACGAGTTGTCGTCGGGCGTCCATTGTCATTGGCCCAAGTTGGGCCTTGGTTCAACAGGGCTTGTGCTTGGTGGTCACGGCATCTTCCGCCTTCCTTTCCGTCGAAGGAGTGTAGCGGGCGTACAGTGGCGGTCGTCCTGGCTTATTGGCAGCGTCAAATGCTGAAAGGTCATCTGTCAGGCGGACTTCGCCACCTGAGACGGGACACTGCCAAATTACAGTTGCGCGACAGCGCCGGACTGACCCCGGTAGGGGTGTCACCGGCTTCGCCTGAGCCCTTGCGGGCTCACCCAAGGCATGCGGGCCATGGGTTCCACTGACGGCCAACGGGTTTGATTGTTAATGGCTGTTTCCAGCCAGCGAGCTCCAGCTTGTTATAGCACCGAGTTACAGGCTTGTCAAGGTTCGTTGCAGCGGCTTCCCAAGCCTTGCGGCGGCCGGTCTAGCCGATCAAATCTTCGCGATCGATGTTCATCTCCTGAAAACGACCTGTGACCATGTAGATCACCCGCTCGGCCAGGTTGGTGGCCAGATCACCGAAACGCTCCAACTCACGCGCGGCCCGCAGCGCCTCATAGGTGGCCTCGATCTTGGCGGGCGTCCCGGCGCTGGCCATGTGGGCCATGATCTGGCCGAAAACATGGGCGTAGAGCGCGTCTACCTCGTCATCCTGTTCGGCCACGGCGTGCGCCAGCTCGATGTTGTCGTGGGCGTAGGCGGTCATGGTTTGGTTCAACATGCGCGCCACCTGGATGCCCATCTGGCGCAGCTCGGCCGGCCGGGGGATGTCGGGCGACTGCACCATGTGCAACACCACCTTGGCGATGCCTTTGGCCTGGTCTCCCATGCGCTCCAGATCGATGATCATGTTCATGACGGTGACGATGGAACGCAGATCACGGGCGGCCGGCTGCTGGGTGACGATCAGCCCGAAACATTTCTCCTCGATATCGAAGCGGGTCTGATTGACTTCGCTGTCCAACGCGATCACCGATCTGGCCCGCTCAGGATCCAGAGTCTCCAGCGCGACCATGGCCTCGTGCAGCTCATGCTCGACCATGCTGCCCATCCTCAGCACGTCGCCGCGCAGGTCCTCTAGCTGTTGTTCAAATCGTTGCCGAATCCTCATGGGACGCCTCCAAAAAACTCTCAATTTGTTGTGTGATTCAAGGCTTCCGACGTTGCCGCGGCCTATCAGCCGCGCCGGCCGGTGATGTAGGCCTCGGTCAGCTCTTGCTTGGGAGCACTGAAGATCGTTTCAGTGTGGTCGAATTCCACCAGCCGCCCCAGCCAGAAAAAGCCGGTCCAATCGCTGGCGCGCGCGGCCTGCTGCATGTTGTGGGTGACGATGACAATGGTGTAGCTGTCCACCAACTGGCGCATCAGGTCCTCGACGCGCAGCGTGGCCACCGGGTCCAGCGCCGAGCAGGGCTCATCCATCAGGATCACCTCGGGCTGCACGGCGATGGCGCGTGCGATGCAGAGCCGCTGCTGTTGGCCCGGGTTCAACGCCAGCGCGGGGTCCTTCAGCCGATGACGCACCTCGTTCCAGAGGCTGGCGGCCTCCAGACTCTCCTGCACGGTCTGATCCAGCTCGTCGCGCCGCGTATTGCCGAGAATGCGCGGCCCATAGGCCACGTTGTCGTAGATACTCTGGGGAAATGGGTTGGGGCGCTGAAAAACCATGCCGATGCGCTGGCGCAGCGTGACCACATCCACATCTGGCGCATAGATATTCTCGCCGTCCAGCAGGATCTGGCCCTCGGCGCGCGCGCCGGAGATAGTGTCGTTCATCCGGTTCAGGCAGCGCAGAAAGGTCGATTTGCCGCAGCCTGAAGGCCCGATCAACGCCGTGATCTGCCGGGCGCGGATGGGAATGTTCAGGTTGCTCAACGCCTGGAAATCGCCGTAGTAGAAGTTAAAGTCGCTGACTTCGATTTTGTTCTGCATAAGGTTCAATAGGCACTGCTGAGCGTCGGCCTGCACACCGTCGCCAATGACGGATCTTGAGAAGCGGCCATTGGCTTCTGACGCTGCTGCTCAGTCATCGGCGCCGGACGCTTGATTCAATCTGCGCCTGAGTAACAACCTTGACAGGGCGTGCGGCTCCCGATCAAGGGTTTTCGGGTTCTGGATGACCTGACATGGTCTGCGGAAGACGGTTCGAGATCGAGGAGGTCAGCTTCAGGCCGGTCGCAAAGGAGCTCGCACCGACCATCGGCACGCCCTGTCGCTCACAAGCTGCACAGCCACGACGCCAACGAGACCACCTGCCGGTCGTCGGTCAGATTGGCGGCGTTGGCCAGTTCGCCCGTTTGCAACTGGTTCCAGATCTCGCCGGCCATGCTGGCCTCGATGGCATTGCCGACGAAGAAAAGCTGCGGCATCGACGGCAGCGCGGCAAAGGAACGACGGATACGCCCCAGGTGGGCGTTGGCCGTCTTCCAGTGCTCGTCCGCGCCGGCTGGATCGATGCCGCCCTTGAGCTCGCCCAATGCCACGTACAACTCAGCGTCCCGCACGACCTTGGGGCGCTGCGTCTTGGAACGATATTGCTCAGGGGTGCTGTGCAGGAGGCAGATATCAACATTCTTGCCTCCTTTACCCGATGTGCCACCCTCTTCGTCATCCAGGCGCTCTTCTTCGGTCTTGATGAATGGGATGAATAGGTTGTAAGCAAGCACGCGGGGCAGGTACCCGGCATCCCAGGCAAAGGCCCTCACACGATCGAAATCCTCTAGCGACGTAGACGGCTTCCACCTTTCATCCCCTTTGTCGAACCATTGGAAAGCACGGCCGGCAATACCCAAGTTGGAAGCAATGTACGATGAGAACTTGCGTTGGGCCCAAACACCGACCAGATTGCGTATCTTGCCTCCTAGCGTGTCACCTCGTGTCAGGAGAAATCGATAAACAAGTTCCTCAACGAACTTGTCTCCCGCGGGTTTCAGTACATTGTCAATGTACTCCGCCAGAATGCCCTGCCGATCAACCGCATCGAAGTATGCTGTGGCTTTGTCCGATACTCCTGCCGCTGTCAGCAAACCTGCCTGGATATCCGGGATATCGAGCAGGTCTTCAGGTTTGCTCGCCTGCTCAGCCCTGAACTTGAGCGTTCGGGCGTCTTTTACGAACCTGTCTGCAAGGCGACTCTTTTCGATAACTGCTTCAACGAAGCCGGCCCGTTTTGCCTCTCGAGTGGTGACGAGTGCCTGGCTGTTATTCAGGTGACGCGAGTAGGGGTGGATCTCCGTCACGACTTCCTCCAAACGTATACGCATTTGCGTAGCGGTTCCCGTCCATGTTCACCCATCTGTTGACTGCTGTTGCCCTTGCCGCCAGGCAGCACAAGGATGTTCTCAACCATAAAACCGAGACGCTCAGCCAATGCAGAAAGAATCATGTCCACCGAGATGCTTGCCCCGGCATATCGCACGTTGTCATTGACCATCAGCAAGGGTGCACCTGACTTCAGCACCCTCGCGGACTCAGCGATTACGCAAGCCATCTCATAGAAATAACCCCGAACCATCCGTGGAATGCCGTTATTGTTCAAGACCCCGATTGTGCGCTGGTGATCCAGATAGGCCAAGATTGCCTGCAAGAGCTCTTGGCTGTCTGCCGCAGCAATAGCTTCCTGCCAGCTTGGATTCATGCCAAGCAAGTCCTTGGTCCGGTTCTCCACCGTACAACTAAGCATCGCCTGGCGAAGCTTCAACAATTCTTGTTCATCTACTCCAAGCAGCGCCAACTCCAGCGCATAGGTGCGCGTGTAGTCGTAGCGATTGCAGTAGGGTGGAGAAGTAACAATCGCATCGTATGTCTTGGTATCCAGGTGCGGCATAATCTCCAGGCACGATCCGCCCATCAACTTTATGTCGCCAGGTTCTTCATGACCGTTCTGAAACAGGCTGGGTTGCAACGGGGTGAGCGCAAGATCTGCCAGGATATCACCCAACTTCCTGGTGATCGCCTGCTCGAAATCGTGTATCTCACCCTTGTCGAAGGGCCGATTGCCTTGTCTGCGCCCTGAACGATGATCCCAGCGCAGGTATTGACCATCTTTGCGTGTGAAACTTACTTCTTCCAGCACACAGAGCAAGGCAAAACGAAGAATCGTTTGGACAAAGGGTGACTCGTATGCAATTGCTCCCAAATATCTTCCGATCAGATCGCGCGTCTGGTCTGGATACGCGCCTCTGGTAATGCGGAGTTCGGGTATTTCAACCCTATCCTTGGAGTATTTCCATTCCCCAGCTTCGATCCATCGCTGCAACCTGCAAAGATGCTCCTGCGTGATCTGAGCTTCAATGACCCGTTTCGTGGTTATGATCTGCTGACCTATAGGCAACAATTCGATGCCGTCGGCGTCGATGCCCAAGTCGCTGGCAACGAACAACGACGTTCCACTGCCGGCGAACGGGTCGAGTATCCTGCCGGAAGAGATATGGTACTTGGCAAACAGATGCTCCATGAGACCAGCCGAGAACCCCTCTTTGTACTTGTACCAACGATATATGGGCCGGGACTTATTGGCTTGAAAACTAACAAGCTGCCGGTTTAATGCAGCTTGAACCAGGAATCTATCACGAAAGTGATGTTCCATGCCCCGATCAAGGCGCTCAATTTCCTCCAATGTAGGCTTGATTTCAGATCGGAAAGTGTCAGCTTGTAGGGCGCGGTCTGTCATGCCTGGATTATAGCCTCCCTCCCATGATTCGTCAATCACAAGATACTCCGGTCGCTCTCAAGAAACCATCCGTGAAGGGATAACTTTGGCTTTTGCTCCAACCGCCGCGCCCGCTTGATCTGCACGGGTGAGATGTTCACCCAGATGACGGATCATGGCCGCCCGCTTGTCGTCGGTCAGTCGATCATGATGAGCCGTTCCTGGTCGCCGCGCATCACCCGCCAGCTTTCCATGAACTGCTCCACCCGCAGCAGCGGATGCGGGAAGCCAACATCCGTCAGCAGGCCGGAGAGACGGGTGATGGGCGGCGGGCGCAGGCCGATGGCCTCCAGGCTGGCGCTGTCGGCAAAAACCGACTGCGGCGGGCCGTCGATGACCACGCGGCCCTGGCTGATGCCGACGATGCGCTGCGCACCGGCTGCCAGCTTAAGGTCATGGGTGATGAGCAGAACGGTGTGGCCGCTGCCATGCAGGGCGTGCAGCCGTGCCATGAGCAGCCCGGTCAGGCGTGCGTCCAGCCCTGTGGTCGGCTCATCCAGCAGCCAGATGGGCGGCTGCATGGCCCACACCGAGGCCAGGGTGACCAGGCGGCGCAGTCCGTAGCCCAACACGGCCGGCGGCGCTTCGGCCAACGTCGTCAGATCGAAGGCGGCCAGCGCCTCCGCGACCCGCTGCGCCAAGGCCTGGCCGGCCAGCCCCAGATTGCGCGGCCCAAAGGCTACCTCCTCCCGCACCGTCGGCGCAAAGATCTGATGATCGGGATTCTGGAAGACATAGCCCACCGTGCGCGCCAATTCGCCCACCGGCCGGCCGGCCGACGGCTGGCCCAACAATGCCACCGCGCCCCGCTGCGGCCGCAACAGGCCATTGATGTGGCGCGCCAGGGTGCTCTTGCCCCCGCCGTTGGGACCCACGAGGGCCACGAATTCCCCCGGCTCCACCGCCAGCGAGATCCCGGCCAGCGCCGGCGCGCCGCCAGGATAGGCGAAGCTTACCTGATCTACGACCACGGCCGACGCGGCCGGCCGGCCGGCTGACGGCGGCGGCGCGCTTGTTGCTGGCGCCGGCCAAGCCTCAGCCTGGAAAGTTGGCGGGTGCTGCACCAGGCGCAGCCGTTCTGCGACCCAGGCGGCGCCGGCGTGGGCGGTCAAAAAGGCCGCGCGTTCGCCATCAGCCCTGAGCAGGGCAGCCAGCTCGGCCATCTGCGGCACCGCCACCCCCAACCCATGCAGCCGCTCCGTCTGCTGGAAAAGGTCGCCCGGCGCGCCATCCAGTGCGATCTGTCCGCCGGCCAGCACCACTACCCGTTCGGCCCAGCGGGCAACGAACTCGGCATCCTTTTCGGTGACGATCACCGTGGCGCCGGTGGTGCGCTTCAGGTCTGTCAGCAGGGCGGCCACCTCGCGCCGGCCGGCCGGGTCCAGCCCAGCCATCGGCTCGTCCAAGATCAGAAGCGGCGGCTGCATGGTCAGAATGCTGGCGATGGCCAGCCGTTTCTGCTGGCCGCCGGAAAGCTGCCAGGGTGCGCGTTGTTCCAACCCCGTCAGGCCGACGCTGGCCAGGGCCCATTTCACCCGCTCTCCGATCTGTTGCGGCGGCACAGCCCGACCCTCCAGGCCAAAGGCGACCTCTTCGGCCACGGTCATGTTGAAAAGCTGGCGCTCCGGCTCCTGAAAAACCAGCCCCACGGTGTGGCTCAGTCGGGCCGGCGCGGTCTTGACAGGGTCCAGCCCCGCGACCCATGCCTGCCCCCTCACCTGGCCGCCGGTCATCTCTGGCGCTAGGCCGGCCAGCAGCAGGGCCAGCGCGGTCTTGCCGCTGCTGGTCGGCCCCATGATGGCCAGCGCCTGGCCGGCTGGCGCGTGCAGCGTCAGGCCCCGCAACACCTCCACCGGCTGACCGTAGGCCAGGCGCGGCGGATAGCTGAAGTGCAGATCCTCAAGCCGAATGGCTGACAAGCTTACCCCTGCGGTCGGTGGGTGTAGCGCGCGATGGGCGGATAGGCGCGGCGCATCAAGAGGGAGAGGGGAATGGCCACGGCCGCGCCGACAACGTTTTGCAACAGGTTGAAGGGCAACTCGGTGACGGCCTGGGCAGGTCCGCCCCAGCCGAGGTTGGCGCCGAAGTATTCGCCCAGGAAGTAGATGCCGGCCATGGTCAGCGTGCCTGCGGCCGCGCCGGCGATCATGCGCACAGGCAGTGCGCCGGGCAACGCCCGCACCAGCAGGCCGGCCGCCAGACCCTGCAGGCCGTGGGCCAGGAAGGTGAGCGGGGCGAAGGCCGCGTAGCCGGCGCTCAGGTCGGCAATGGCCGCGCCGATGCCGCCGGCCAGGAATCCGATCCACGGCCCGAAGGTGAAGGCCACGAAATAGACAGCCATGTCGGAGAAGTTGAAATAGCCCGCGCCCACTGGCACGATCAGGAAACGGGTCACCACCGCCACCAGCGCGATCATGACCGCGGTCAAGGCAATGTCACGAGGCGAAAAACGGTTTGACATTCGGTTCGCTTCTCCTCAGTCGAATTCGTGTCGGAATTGTACGCAGTAACGACGCAGACGTCAAACGCGCCAGCGAGGCTGAGCGGCCCTGCTGGCGCAGTTTGACAAGCAACACCGTTGGCTGAGGTGATGCCTCGCCCGGTCTAAAACAGGTTGCGCAACGCAGTCAGCTCATCCTCGATCTGGGCCAGGCGCTCCTGCATCTTTTCGATCAGTTCCCGAAGGATCTTCATCTCCGACTTCAGGGTCTGTACATCGGCGGCCAAGGGGGAGGGGCTGGGTTCTGTGGTCATGGGGTTCTCCTGGTTTTGTGATTCTAAAAGTTGCCAACCTTTCCGAAAGGTTGGCAACTTTTGACGCTTTTCGCGATTATAGCCAGAACGACATCCCACACAAAACCTGTCAGTTGCCAGAAAAAAGGGAAGGGCGGCAGACCGTCCCAATCTGCCGCCCCGCAAGGAGGAAGGAAGGAGCATCATTCGTCTTACCGAACGACTGCGCCCAGTATAGCCCACTTTCCTTAAGGAGGGATTAGCGGCAGCTTAGGCGGACTTGAGAAAAGCGGCTTCCAGCGCTGGTCAGCCCAGCACCGCATCCTTGAGCGCGCCGCTGGCCACCAGATGGCGCAGGGCTTCGATGTAGGGGTAGAGCACGGCATCCTGGTGCAAGAAGGGCGCCCGCCGGCGGATCATGGCGTAGGCCTTGGCCGTGCCCGCGCCCAGTTGCGCGCCCGGCATCACCTCACGGCGGAAGTCGATGCCCTGGGCCGCGGCCAGCAGCTCGATGGCCAGAATCGTCTCGACATTGCGCAACACCCGGCGGGCCTGCCGCGCGGCAATCGGCCCGTTGCTGACATGATCCTCCCAGTTGGCGCTGGTGGGGATGGTGTCGGCGCTGGCGGGATGGACCAGCGACTTGTTCTCGGAGGCCAGCGCGGCCGCGGTGTATTGCACCAGCATCAGGCCGCTGTTCAGGCCCCCTTCCCGGGTCAGAAAATCGGGCAGCACATGGCGATTGCTGGCGCTGTCGGTCAGCCGGGTCAGCCGCCGTTCAGCCATGTTGCCCAGCTCGGCGATGGCCAGCCCCAGATAGTCGAAGGCGATGGCCAGCGGCTCGCCGTGGAAATTGCCGCCGCTGATCACCTCCACCTGGTCGGTGCTCTCGTCGATGAAGATCAAGGGGTTGTCGGTGGCCGCGTTGAGCTCGATCTCCACCACCCAGCGGGCGTATTTGACGGCGTCGTGGCACGCGCCATGCACCTGGGGAATGCAGCGCAAGGTGTAGGGGTCCTGCGGCTCAGAGAGGTCGCCATCGCCCTTGGCCAGGGCTGCCAGGCTCACATCGCGCACAAAGGTCGATCCCTCCAACAGCCGGCGCAGACCGGCGGCGCACTCCACGGCGCGCGGGTGGGGTCGCACGGCCTGCAGGCGCGCGTCGAAGGCGGCCGGCGTGCCGTGCAGCGCCTCCAGGCTCAGGCAGCCGGCAATGTCGGCCACCGCGGCCACATTTTCGGCCTCCACCACGGCCAGCGCGCCCAGCGCGGCCATCAACGTCGTGCCATTGGTCAGCGCCAGCCCCTCCTTGGCCTGAAGCTCCAGCGGGGCCAGTCCCGTCTCAGCCAGCGCCGCGGCGCCTGGCAGGATGCGGCCGCCGACCTCCGCCTCGCCCAGGCCGATCAGCACCAACGCGATGTGGGCCAGGGGGGCCAGGTCGCCGCTGGCGCCCAGCGATCCCTGGCGCGGAATCACCGGATGCACGCCCCGTTCCAAGAGGCGGAGCAGCAGATCAATCACCGCCTGGCGGCAGCCGGAATGGCCTTTAGCCAGCGTGTTGGCCCGGATCAGCATCATGGCCCGCACCACTGCGGTCTCCAGCGGTCGTCCGACGCCCACAGCATGGCTCATGACGATGTTGCGCTGCAACTGCGCGGTCTGATCAGGATCGATCACCCGGTTGCAGAAGGCGCCGAAGCCGGTAGTGATGCCATAGACCACGCGACCTTGCGCCACGAAATCCTCCACCGCCTGGCGAGCGCGGGCGACGCGGCGCTGGGCGTCGGGAGTCAGATGAAAGAGGTAATCGCCCGGTTGGGCATGGGCTACGGCGACCACGTCGGCGATGGACAACGACTCGCCATCCAGAGGGAGTGTCTTAGGCGGCACAGAGCACCTCGCAGAGAAGGAAATAGGTTGGCAGGATCAGCCGCTGCCATTATAGCACGGCCTGCGCGGCGGCGGAAAGAGATGCGGTCGGCGCGCCCCAGCCTCGTGATTTGTGCGGCCTCTGGCGCATGATGTATAATTCGACGCTCACTGCCTGCACAGGCGGCACCGGCCGACGATCGTTCGATACATCTCGCAGGCAGGTTGTTTAGAGTTTGGGAGCGGAAACATCCACTGAAGGGTGGCGTCAACGGTCGACCAGTTCCCCTGTTCTTCATTTTTCGCGTTGCACTCCGTTGCAAGTGTGCTCATCCATGTCTGACCACCATGACATTTGTCCCTTTCTGGGATTGCAGAGCGACTCATCCGTGCGGTTAAGCTACCCCGACAGAGCACATCGCTGCTATGCCGCGCCTGACGGCGAGAACTATCTGCCAGATGTGGAACAGCAGCAGAGTTTCTGTCTCACAGCACAGCACGTGACATGCCCTCGTTATGGGCTGGCAGGCGTGCCGTTGGCTTCCAGCAGCCCCAACGCGCCGCAGTCGAAGCGTCGCCAGCTATCGTTGCGCAACGCGCTGTGGATCGGCGTCGGACTTGCTGCTCTGCTGGTGGTATGGCAGTTGATCCGCTTGCTGGCTCAACCGCCGGAAGCCCGGCAGCCAATCGCGCCCGCTGTGAGCGTCACGCCCACCCCTGCTGCCCCGGCGGTCATGCCCACCCCAGACCCCGCTTTCACCGTGGCCGCGGCCACGGCGACGCCAACGACCGCGATTGGCCTGATCGAGGAAATCACCACCCCAACCGTAGCTGCTGGCGACCTCTTGTTCAATTTGGCGCCGGGGGCATCAGGCGTGGGCTGGGTCAGCAGCGATGAAGCGCGCGGCAACCATCTGGGCGATTCCTTTTTACATGTGGGCACGGTCAATGGCAACATCTTCCATGGGGTGGTGCAGTTCGATCTGTCCAGAGTGCCGCGCGGCGCGCCGATTCGTGCGGTTTTTGTCAATCTGACCGGCCTGGATGACACACGCCTGGACCGCTCCAGCAACGATTCCTGGCAACTGCGCTGGTTGACGCCAGAGATCGATGAGGAGTGGAGCCGCAGCAATTTCCAGACGATCCACAACGCTCCCGTGCTTCAGACCATTCTGCCGGCTTACCGCCAGGAGCAGCTTGCCCCCCTTGCGCACAACCAATTCGCTTTTGACGCGGCGCAGATCGATCTGCTGCAGCAGGCGCTGATCGACAACCAAAGCCTGCTAACCCTGCGGCTGGATGGGCCAATGGGCGGTTCAGACAACCTTTTCACCTGGGACAGCGGCTTTGGCCCCAGCAGCCTACAGAACGCGCCATCCTTGTGGCTCCTCACTGGCCCGCCGCCGGCCACGCCGCCGCCCATTCCAACCCAGGACTATGTTGTCGTCACCAGCACCCCCACGCCAGAAAACGTGCTGACCGCGGCCGCACAGGTGGAGACGGCCGCGGCCATAGAGCAACAGATCGGCACGGCAACGCCCACCCCGCGCACGATAGTCACAGCCACGCCCACGCCGCTCAACGAAAGCACGGCCGAGGCTCAACGGTTGGCGGCCGGCCTGCCCTTCGTCGTCATTGACACGCCAACCCCTGGCAACGCAGCCACTGCCGCGTTCAACGCAGCCTATGCCACGGCCGTGGCCAAGACCACAGGCACCTGGACTCCGCTGCCCAAGGATCACGTGACGGCCACCCCGACGGCAACCTTCGCCGTGGTGACTAACACCCCAACTGCCCGCACCATCTTCGAGCTGCTGGACAGGGCCATTGCGGAGGCAACCAGAACCGCCACGGCAGGCCCACCCACCCCATTTCCGCCGGGGGTAGTGACGGCGACTGCCACGCCCACCGGAACGCCTGAGCCTTTGAACGCCGAGACCGCGCAAGCCCGCATCGTCCTGATCACCGTCGAGGCTCTGATCTATGGCACCTGGACGCCTACGCCCACTGCCACCAGAATTCCCCCAAGTCAAACGGGCGTCACGCCGGCGTCGCCAACCCTGGCGCCGCTGGAGATCACGCTGCAAGAAGGAGCGCCCGTCGGCGCGGTGATCGCCGAAGTGGCCAATGTCCGCTCAGGCCCCGACGTCGGCTTTGGCGCCCTGGCGCAGGCGCCCAACGGCTCGCAGTTCTCCCTGGTTGGCCGCACAGAGGACTCGGCTTGGCTGGCAGTGTGCTGCCTCAACGGCGAGCAGGGCTGGATCGCGACCTATTTGGTTGCCAGTGAGATCGATGTGACCACGTTGCCGGTGCTTCCGGCGGCGGGCCAGTCCCGTGCGCCCGCCGGCCAACCTAGCGCCTGGTTGATCGACGTTGTGCGTCATGTGCTGACGCGGCTGACAAGCGCTGCGGTAGCGACGGATCTTTGAGCGACGGCGGCGCCAGCGCTTCCTGACTGAGCAAGAGAAAAACACCCATGGAACTACGGCAATACTTCGACACGTTGCGCAAATGGTGGTGGCTGATGGTGCTGGCCACCTTGGTGGCGGTGGTGGCCAGCTTTTTGGCCACGCGCAGCCAGCCGCCGCAATACAGCTCCAAGACAACGCTGATGGTTGGCCGCACTCTGGAAAACCCCAATCCAACCGGCAATGACATCTGGCTGGGTCAACAGTTGGCCCAAACCTATGCCGAGCTGGTCAAGCGCGACGTGGTGCGGGAAAGCACGATGCAAGCCCTCGGCTTGACCTGGCTGCCCGAGTACACCGTGTCGCTGGTGCCCAATACCCAGTTGCTGGAAATCAAGGTAATCGACACCGATCCGCTGCGCACCCAGGCGGTGGCTGCCGCGTTGGCCAATCAACTGATCGAACGCAGCCCCTCAGCCGGCGATCAAGATCAGCAAGACCGGCGCGCCTTCGTGGCTCGTCAACTGAGCGAGTTGGAGACGAACATCGACGCTACCAAGACACGCGTCGATGAACTGCAACAGCAGATGGCCGGCATGTTCAGCGCCCGCCAGATCGCCGATACCCAGGCGCAGATTACCGCCCTGGAGCAGAAGCTCGCCACCTATCAAGCCAATTACGCCCAGCTTCTCACCTTTTTGCAAGGGGGCATCAACACCATCAACATCGTGGAGCCAGCTACCCTGCCCACGACCCCCATCGGGCCAAACACCGGCATGACCATTCTGCTGGCGGCTGCCATTGGCTTTCTGTTGGCCGCCGGCGCCGCCTTTCTGCTCGACTATCTGGACGATACCATCAAGAACCCCGACGATATCCGGGCTGCGACCGAGCTTCCCACCTTGGGCGCCATCACCCGTATCGACGCCGAGAACTCCGGCGAGATTCTGGTGGCTGCCAAACTGCCCAAATCGCCCACCGCGGAAGCCTATCGCATTCTGCGCACCAACATCCAGTTCTCGTCGCTGGACAACCCACCGCGCACCCTGTTGGTCACCAGTCCCAACCCGGGCGAGGGCAAAAGCACCACGTTGGCCAATCTGGCCGTGGTGATGGCCCAGCAGGGCCAGCGGGTAGTGGTGGTGGACACGGACCTGCGCCGCCCCACCCTGCATCGCATCTTCGAGATACCCAACAATCTGGGTCTGACCAATGCTCTGCTGCAGGATCGTCCGACTGCAGAGGGCTATCTGCAGCCCACTGAAGTCGAGAATCTGGATATCCTGACCACAGGGCCGCTGCCGCCCAACCCGGCTGAGTTGCTCAGCTCAGCCCGATTTCACGCGCTGCTTGAGGCGCTCAAAGAGCACGCCGATGTGGTGTTGCTGGATAGCCCGCCTGCCCTGGCCGTCACCGATGCGACCATCCTGGCGCGTCAGGTGGATGGGGTGGTGCTGGTGCTGGATGCGGGCATGACGCGGCGCCAGTGGGCGGCCAACGCCAAAGAAGCGTTGGACAAGGCCGGCGTGCACATTCTGGGTGCAGCGCTCAACCGGCTGCAGCCTCAAAGCGGCGGCTATTACTACTACTATTATCGTCGGTACTACGCCTACGGCGACGGCGAAGAAAAAACCCGTCGTGGCAAGAAGAAGCAGGCCACCGGCTGGCGCCGCTGGCTGCCAGGGGCCAACTAGGCATCAAATCCCCAGAGCGCAGGTCATGGGAATGACAGGCCCTACATGGTAAACAGGCGCAGTTGATGGTTGGGGGCGCGGCCGTCGAACAGGATGTAGGGGGCTGCCTGTTGGCTGCGCACGCCCAGGCGTTGCAGCTCTTCCAGAGATCGCAGGCGGCTGCTGCGCCGGGCCTGTACGATGGCCGTTGCCCCGCGCGGCCCAATGCCCGGCACGCGCAACAGTTCCGCCTGCGGCGCGCGGTTGATCTCCACAGGAAAGGATTCGGGGTGCTGAACGGCCCACGCCAGTTTGGGGTCGCGATCGTTGGGCAGGTTGCCCTGGCCATCGAAGGGCAGCTCTGCCACGTCGAAGCCGTACTGGCGCAACATGAAGTCCGCCTGATAGAGGCGATGTTGGCGCAGGGGCGGCGTCGGCGTTTCCTCTTGCAGCGGCGTGTCATCGATGGGATTGAAGGCTGAGTAGTAGGCGCGGCGCAGGCCCATCTGGCGATAGAGCCGCTGGCTGGCCGCCAGAAGCTCCTGATCGCTTTCACCGGCGGGGCCCACCACGAATTGAGTCACCGCGCCGGCGCTGGCCACGGCGCGTCCCTGGCGGCGCAGCCGCTGCACGATGGCCCAGGCGCGCTGCAACGGCTCGATCAAGCCATGATCAAAGTCCTTCTTCGGGGCCAGCCGCGCCAGCCGCGCTTCGTTGGGCGCCTCCAGGTTGACCGACAGCCGATCGGCCAACAGCGCGGCGCGCTCGATCTGCGCCTCCTCGGCGTTAGGCAGGAGCTTGAGATGGATGTAGCCTCGCCATTGATATTTCTGGCGCACCAGCTCCACCGTGGCCAACATGCGATCCATGGTCCGCCCTGTGCCGATGATTCCTGAGCTGAGAAAGAGCCCTTCGACCAGGCCCTTGCGCTGCATCTGGTCGAAGGCGCTGGCCAGCTCGTCGGGCGCCAGGGTGTTGCGGCGCATGCGCCGGCCCGCGCGGAAGGGACAGTAGTAGCAGTTCTTCTCGCAGGCGCTGGTCTGAAGGATGCGCAACAGCGGCACCGGACGCCCTCCCTGGCCGATCACGGTGGTCACGGAATCGCTCACGTCAGGCCCTGACGTTGACGCTTCGGGCGCGGGCAGCGGCGTCGGCTGGCCCTGGGCCTCGCACAGATCGTACTGCGCCTGGCTGCCCAGCAGGCCCACTTTTTGGTACAGATCGGGGGTGGTTTGGATCAACATGGACATTGCCTCAACTGCAACAGAGTGAGACTGCCGAAGTCTTTCATCTACACACAGGTTGTATCCATATTATACGAACATTTGTTCCGATCGCAAATTGGCGCGCTTGTGCGATTCCAGCGGCAGTGTTACAATGCCGCCATCATTCCAACCCCGGAAGGACATCTTTCATCATGCCACTGCCAACGCGCGATCAAGCCTGGAATCTGCTCTGCCAGTGGGTGCAGAGCGACAGCCTGCGCAAACACATGCTGGCCGTCGAGGCCGCGCTGCGCGCCTATGCCCGCAAATATGGGGAGGACGAGGAGCTTTGGGGCATCACCGGTCTGGTACACGACCTGGACTTCGAGCGCTTTCCTGACATGGACGACGCCGTCGATGGCCACCCGCGCAGCAGCCTGCGCCTCTTCCGCCAGTTGGACTACTCCCCTGAGTTGATCCATGCCGTCGAAGGGCACGCCCCCTACCTGGGCGTTGCGCGCGCCAGCCGAATGGACAGCGCGCTGGTCGCGGTGGATGAGCTGACCGGGCTGATCATGGCGGTGGGCTATGTGCGTCCCAGCAAAAATCTAGCCGACGTGACGGTGAAGTCAGTGCGCAAGAAATGGAAGGATCGGGCATTCGCGGCGGCCATCGATCGCGCTGAGATCGAGGCGTTCACGGCCGAGCTGGGCGAGCCGCTAGACGAGCACATCGGCTTTGTGCTGGCGGCGCTGCAAGGGATCGCTAGCGAGCTGGGACTGGATGGACGGCTGGCGGGCGATGGCGCGGTGGGCGGGGTCGGTCAGGGGACCGGTTCGAGCGAAGGCTAGCAGGGTGAAACCATGCGCAGCAGCGAGTTCATGGCCTCCCTGCCGGAGGCAGTGCAGCGCCAGCTTGGCGCTGAGATTCCCCTTCAGCGCGGCCGGCTATGGCCCTGGGGCGTGCAGCTCTACGTCGACGATCCGCGCTACCATTACGAGGTCTCGCGTGCGCCGCTCAGACTGGGCGACGAGGCATTCTTGCAACTCATTGCCGGCCGCACAGCCCGGCTGATAGGCGTGCTTCACCCCCTTTACATGGCCATAAGCCGCCAAATAAAGATGACATAAAATTAGTACTTGACATATCTAATCGTTTGCGCTATAATAGGTAAAGTTAAATGGCGTCAACCTGTCGTTCAATAGCAGGGACTGCGGAAATCGCCGCTCACGCTGCCTTCAACGACGTCCTCTCAGACAGGCGACGACTTCTCAAGTTTCAGCGCATTAGGCGCCTGAACAGCAATGCACTGGCAGGCTAAAGACCAAGCATGTGAGTGCAACTCGGCCAACGCCGATGGCATGGCCGAATGGAGCGCAACTGATGGCCAGTAAGAAAGTAACAATCAAAGGACGCGGACCGGAGCTCTTCGGTCGCGGCATCGACCTCCTTTTCGGCGAGGAGGCCGATGGCCAGCCAGACCTGGCGATGCCGCCGAACGGGGCAGAGCCGGTCAGCTCAGCCCCATCTGAATGGCCGGCCAACACGGTGGCAACGGCGCCGCTGGCGGAGAGCGCACGCGAGACAGCCTATCTGGACGCGGCCAACCCGACCCAAACCACGCTGGCTGCATCGCCAGCGGCAGACAGCGACCGCGAGGCAGCCTATCTGGACGCGGCCAGCCCGACCCAAACCACGCTGGCTGCATCGCCAGCGGCAGACAGCGACCGCGAGGCAGCCTACCTGGACCTGGCCAGCCCGACCCAGAACACGCCGTCGCCTGTGGATGAGTACCTGCGGCCGGCGGCCGAAGCCTTCATCCAGGCAACGGCGGGCGCGGCCGATGACGCTGCTCACCCCGCAACGCCGCCGAACCCAACGCTGCCGGATTACCCCAGCGAGGGCCCGGTGGTCGCCGAACTCACGCAAACCGACACTGAGGGTAACACCATGCCAACAACCCATCCCACCACCCCAAGCCAAGATATCGACGCCCAGCAGCCATCCGTGGCAGCCGATGACCGTGATCGCCGCAAGGTAGGCATTCCTTCCAGCAACGGCGCAGCAGGCGCCGACGATTCGGCCCTGTCCGCCGACATCGGCAAGGAGGATGGCGCAACGCTGACCCGACAGGAAGCCCGGGAAATCGCCAGCAAACTGCGCCGCAGCGACCTCAACGCGTTGGATCGCGAGGTTGATGCGCTGTACGCCAAGGTCGGGACGCTGTTGAGCGGCCACCGTCAGGAGGCGACCATTGCCTTCGACATCCTGCGGCGGGTGCGCATGATTCTGCTCAAGGACCCCGAACGCTACGCCGACGCCGAGTACCTGGTCAACCAGGTGCGCGCCCGCACCAATCAGATCGAACGGAGCATCGAAGGTGGGCGCGCTCATGCACCCCGCATCTTCACCTACCAGACGATCTGGCTAGTGATCCTGGGCTTCATGGCGCTGGCCACCACGGTCAACGGCGTGACATTCCGCGCCTGGGCGTCGGTGCTGCTGGGCATTCCGCTGGAAAGCGAACAGCTCAACTGGGCGGTGCTCTTTCTGAGCACCCTGGCCTGGGGCGGCATCGGCGGCGTCACCTGCGCGCTTTGGTCGCTCTATCATCACATCTCGGTGGTGCGCGATTTCGATCCGGTGGAGACCCTCTGGTATTACTCGCAGCCTCTGCTGGGCATGGTGCTGGGCGGCATCGTCTTTCTGATCATGGGCGCCGGCTTCCTGGTGGTCCAGGTGGACCTGGCCACGCAGGCGCAGTCATCGGCGGCGCTGGGCGCCCGGCTGTTGCCGGCCGCGGTCGCGGTGATCGCCGGCTTCCGCCAGAACATGGTGCTGGAGCTGATCGAGCGCATCATTGCCCTGATCATCCCAGGACAGGGGGAAGAGGAGAAGCCCACCTTGTCGGCCTATCAGCCGCCAAGCCAACAACCCCCTGAAGAGCTTATGATTTGACGAGACTCCAGCGGCCAAGTATAATTGGCGCTGGATAGCCAACGAACAGAACCCATTCGGGCCGACAGGCAAGAACACGGGTGAGGAGCAGGTCTAGCCTCTCCCGTTTCTTGTTGTTTAAGGGCCGCAGACAAAATCGAATTCTCTCTCCGCTTCGGCGGCGTCAGAGCATCCAAAGAAAGGAGCACGGACTTTTCTATGCCCAAGAGAACTTTCCAGCCTAAGGTGCGCAGGCGACTGCGCGTGCATGGCTTTCGTGAGCGCATGAGCACCGGGGATGGTCGCAATGTGATCAAGCGGCGCCGCATGCAGGGCCGCAAGCGCCTGGCCCCCACGGTGTCCTATCGCAAGCGGACCTGGTAATCCTTGAAACGGGAGCATCGGCTGGCCGGCCGCGACCGTTTCGAGGAGATCCGCCGTCATGGCAAATGCTGGACCCATCGCCTGCTGGTGGTGTGCATCTTGCCCAACGATCTGCCCGGCAGTCGCTTTGGCTTCTCCGTCAGCCGGCGGGTGGGCGGCGCGGTGGTGCGAAATCGGGTGCGCCGCCGACTGCGAGAGATCCTGCGCCTTCGCCTCTCCACGATTGCCCCAGGGTGGGATGTGGTGCTGATCGCCAGACCACCGATCGCCCAAGCGGAGTACCGCCAGATGGAGAACGCGGTCGAGAGAGTCATCGCGCAGGCGGGACTGCACGCCGCTTCTCCAACGCCTTCAGCAAAGTAACCATCTGTCACATCGACCGGCAAGGGCCAGGTGAGACGTTGCCATGAAACAAGTCGTGATATTCCTGATCCGGGGCTATCAGCGTTTCATCTCACCCTTGCTGGCCAGCAACTGCCGCTTTCAACCGACCTGCTCCCAATACACGCTGGAGGCTGTAGACCGCTACGGCGTGTTCAAAGGGCTGTGGCTGGGCGTCAAACGCATCGGCCGTTGCCATCCGTTCAACCCTGGCGGCTACGACCCAGTGCCCTGAAGCTGCGGCGCTGGGCGATTCTTTGGTTGGAGTAAACGAGTCACTATGTCGAAAAAACGGGCGTTAAGCCTGTTGATCCTGCTGGCGCTGGTGGCGGTGGCCCTGGCTGGCTGTGCGCCCGTCCAGGATGCCGAGGGCAACGTTACGGCGCCTACCTGGATCGCCTGGCTGGCCGCGCCGCTGGCAGCCGTCATCGAGTTTGTCTACGAGAAAATTCTGACCCCCCTGGGCTTGGCTTCCTACGGGGTGGCCATCATCGCGGTAACGATTCTGATCCGCCTGCTGCTCTATCCGTTGACCAGGAAACAGATGGAGTCCATGAAGAAGATGCAGGCTGTTCAGCCCAAAATGAAGGAGCTGCAGGAGAAATACGGCAAAGACCGCAACAAGCTGGCCGAAAAGCAGATGGAACTGTACCGCGAGGAAGGGGTCAACCCTGCCGGCGGCTGTCTGCCACTGCTGATCCAGATGCCGATCCTGATCGCCTTCTACTATGCCTTGCTGATGTTGGGTTCCAAGCTGGATCAGCCCTTCCTGTGGATCCCCAGCCTGGCTTTTCCGCCCTACTTCGGCGGCATGTCCTGGCTGACGCCGTTGACGCCTCAACACCTGTTGTCGCCTGACGTGTGGCCCTACCTGATCCTGCCGGTGTTCTATGTGCTCTCTCAGCTCATCATGCAGCGCATGAGCCAGGCCGCGAACCCCAGCCAGTTGCCAGGCTCGACCAACTCGATGATGATGCTGATGCCGCTGATGTTCGGCTATATCACGCTGATCGTGCCTTCGGGCTTGACGGTGTACTGGGTGACCTCCAACATCTTGCAGATCATCCAGCAAGGATTGACCACCGGCTGGACTGGGCTGTGGCCCCTGCGCACTCCAGCCACGGCTCCGACTGGCGCCAAGGGCGGCTCGACTGCTGTGACGACCGGCGAGCCAACCTCTGGCAGCGCCGCTGCGGCCAACGAAATGTCGGCCGGTCGGCGCCGCAAAATGCGCAAGAAGAAGAAATAGCCTATGTCCTCACCAACAAGCGATGAATTTCGCGGCAAGAGTGTCGAAGAAGCGACTGAAGCTGGCTTGGCGGCCCTGGGCCTGAAGCACAGCCAGGTCGAAATCGAGATCCTCAGCCGGGGCAGCCGCGGCCTGTTGGGCTTCGGCGCCGAAGATGCCCGCGTGCGCATCACGCGCATTCCAACAGCCGAACGGGAGACGCCGGCCAAGCCGGTCAAGACCGAAACGCCGGCCGCCAAGCCGGCCAAACCGGCCATGACCGAAACAGCGGCCGCTAAGCCGCCCAAGCCGGCCAAAACCGAAGCGCCAGCCGCCAAACCGGCCAAACCGGCCAAGGCCGCTCCCTCCGAAAAACCTGCGTCGCCGGCGGCTGAGAAGACGCCACGACCTGAGGCCCCCGCTTCGCCGGCTGTCGGGGCCGCTGAGGCCGGCGACCAGGATGTCGGCCCCATCGCAGCCGAGCTGCTGCAAGGCATGCTGGATCGCATGGATCTGCGCGCCCGGGTGCAGGTGGTCGACTATCGCGGCGTGCTCGACGATGACCAGGATGCGCCGCTGATGCTGAACATCGAAGGCGAAGATCTGGGCATTCTGATCGGCCGGCGCGCTGAGACGCTGGCGGCCCTGCAATACCTGACGCGTTTGATGGTCAATCACCGCGCCCACCGCTGGGTCAACCTGGTGGTGGACGTGGAGGGCTACAAGGCCCGGCGCGAGGAGCAATTGGTGCGTCTGGCCGAACGCATGGCCGAGCGGGTGGTGAGCACCGGGCGCGCGGTGGCGCTGGAGGCCATGCCCCCGCGCGAGCGCCGCATCGTGCATATCACCCTGCGCAACCATCCACAGGTCACGACGCAGAGTGTGGGCGAGGGCGATCAGCGCAAGGTGACGATTGTGCCGCGTTGATCGGCGACCTATCGACAAAAAGCAGCGGCGACCGGTCATCCGGCCGCCGCTGCTTTTTTGTTGCGCAATGTCACCCATTCCGCCGGGCCGGAGCACGCGCGGCTGCACCGTCGGGCGGGCTACGCCATCGCCATGTCCTGCCCGGCAACAGCAGCGCCCGGCTGCCTGTGGTCATACGGCTCGACCGAACACCCGATGGTTCTTGTATGGGACGCCGCCCAGGCTTTCCAGATCACGGCGCATCTGCACGGCCGTCTCGGCCACCTGCGTCAGATCGGCATGGGCGAAACCAGCTTCCTTGATGGTCTTTTCCATCTCTGAATAGAGCAGCGCATTGCCGCCGCGGCCCTGAAACTGAGGCAAAATGCCCGCGCCGTTGACGATCACCCAACGCGTGCGCCGGTATTCCAGCAGCAGATCGGCCAGGCCCAGGGGGAAGAGCCGCCCCTGATGGCGCTGAATGGCGGCGGACAGATCGGGAAAGGCAAAGAGGAAGCCCACCACATCCTCCCCATGCACGATGATCTTGATCAGCTTGGGGTCGGCCACTGTCACCAGGTCGTTGGTCACCTGCGCCAGCTCTGCATCAGTGATGGGGATATACTCCCAGTTGTTCACAAAGGCCTGGTTATAGGCCTGGCCGATGCGAGAGGCCATGGCGCGCAGCTCGGCCTTGTTGCGGAAGGTGACGACGCGCAGTTGGCCGCGGGCCTTGATCTTGTCGGCGATGCTGTGGATGCGCTCCGGCAGGCTGAACTGTTGGGCGGTGATGTGGCAGGAGACGAAATCGACTTCCTTGCTGAAGCCGGCCGCCTGGGCATAGGCGGGATAGGCGGGCGGGTTATAGAGCATCATGGTCATCGCAGCGCGCTGCTGGAAGCCATCCACCAGAAAACCCATGCCATCCAGTATGCCGATCCCCTTGGGGCCGATGATCTTGTTCAGCCCACGCCGTTTGGCCCATTCCAGGGCACGCTCGAACAGCGCCGCGGCCACGGCCGGGTCCTCCACAGACTCGAAGTGGTAGAAAAACGCCGTGCGACTCTGATGATAGGCGTTGTAGTTGCGGTTCTCCAGCACCGCGATGCGGCCGACATCTTCCTTTCCTCGCACGGCCAGGAAGAAGTCGGCGTCGGAGTGCTGATAGTAGGGATGTTTGCGGCGGTTGAGCTGCAAGCGCATGTCGCCTATCAGCGGCGGCACCCATTGGGATGATCCCCGGTAGAGGCGCAGAGGCAGTTGGATAAAGCGCGTCACCTGATCTTTGCGCGCGGTGTCGATCTGAATAAGGTCCATCAGCGCTGCCTCCGAAGCTCACATGGTGATTCAACCCGTCGCTGGGCGGAGGCGGCGCAGATGTTCACGCGCCTCGTCGGCGTAGGGGCCGCGCGGCGCCTGCTGCAAATAGGCCCGCCACTGCTTGACCGCCTCCTGATTGCGCCCCTGTCCCTCCAGGGCAAGCGCCAGCCCGCGCATGGCCTCGGCGCGCTGCGGGTTGAGGGCCAGCACCTGTTCGTACAGCTCGCCAGCAACCTGCCAGCGCGACTGTTCACGCAGGATATCGGCCTGGAACTGCAAGGCGCCCTCGCCAGTCTCGCCGGCCACAGTGGCTATCCGTTCAGCCCGCTCTGCCTGCTCCAACGCCTCATCCAACTGGCCAGCGGCCTGATAGGCTGCCGCCAGGCGGAGGAAATAGGCCGAATCCTCCTCCAGGTCTGCCTGCACGCGCGCCGCCTCGGCATAGGCGGCCAGCGCATCCTCGGTGCGGCCGGCCAGCACCAGCGCATCGCCCAACAACAGCCGGTAGAGGGCATTCTCTGGCCGCAACGTCACGGCCTCTTCGTAGGCAGCGATGGCCTCGTCCAGGTTGCCCTGGTCGCGATAGAGATTGCCCAGCTTGACGTGCGCGTCCACGTAGCTGCTATCCAGCAGCAGCGCCGATTTGAAGCTGCTGACAGCCTGTTCCACGTCGCCCCGCAGGCGGTAGGTCTCGCCCAGGCCGACATAGGCCTGGATGTTGCGCGGGTTGCGCTGGATGGCGGTCTCGAAGTCGGTGATGGCAGCGCCATAGCGACCCTGACCACGGCGCATCTCGCCGCGTTGCACCAGCACCCGGGCCGTCTGCTCATCGCCCTGGGCCAGCCGCAGCGCACGGTTGAGCATGATCTCGGCCCGATCCAGGTTCTGCAACCCTTGCAGGGCAAGGCTCAGTTGAATGTAGGTCTCGACAGAGCCGGGGTTGAGCTCGGCGGCGTGCTCCAGAATCTGCAAGGCCTCGCGGAACTGGCCCCGCTCGATGGTGGCCTTGCCCAGCTCCAACTGAGCCTCGGCGCTGTTGGGGTTGTTCTCGACGGCCGCCTGGATCTGGGCAAAGGCCTGTTCGGGTTGGCCCTGGCTGCGCAAGAGCTGCGCCAGTTGCAGGTAGGGCGCGATCAAGGTGGGGCTGGCCTGTTGGGCGGCCTGATACTGCGCGGCGGCCTCCTCCAGATTGCCCTGATCTCGGGCCAGATTGCCCAGCCGCAGAAAAGCCTGGGCCGCGGCCTGGGGATTGTTCTCGGCCAGCGCGGCCACTTCGCCGATGAGCTGCAGGCCGCGCTCCGTGTCGCCCGTGGCCTGGTAGACCATGCCCAACTGCAGTTTGGCATCCACCAGATCGGGGTTGAGGGTCAACGCCTGCTCCAAAGCGCCGGTGGCCTCGTCATACCGGCCCTGCTTGCGGAAAAGATCGCCCAGGAAGTAGTACGCGACCGCGGCCTGGTCCTCGAATTGAGTGGCCCGTCGGTAGCGCCGTTCGGCCGCGTCCAGGTCGCCGACCGCCTCATAGGCCTGGCCCATCTGGACGTAGGCCCCGGTGAAGGCCTCGCCGCCGGGCAATTCCAGCAGATCGGCGAAGCCCTGGATTGCCTGTTGGGCCATGCCGGCTCGACGATAGGCCTGCGCCAGCCGGAAGCGGGCATCCAGGTTGTCGGGCGCCAGGCTGAGGGTGACGGAGAATTGATCGAGGGCGCGCATCTGCAGGCCGGAATCCTCGTACAGCCCGCCCAACGCCAGATGCGCCTGCCAGGCCGCGGGCGCCAGCGCGATGGCCCGTTCGAGTTGCTCGGTGGCCTCGGCATTCTTGCCCTCGCGGCGATAAGCCTGGCCCAGCCGCAGACGCAGGTCAGCATCGTCAGGCAGCGCGGCCACGCCCTCCTGGTAAACCTTCAATGCCTCGGCGAAGCGCTCCTGGGCTGTGAGCAGCGCGCCCAGTTGCAGGTAGGCGGCCGCGTAGCTGGCGCGGGCCGCGATGGCATCGCGATAGCTGGCCAGGGCCGCGTCGATGTCGCCCGCCTCAGCCAGCGTATTGCCACGCTTGACCAGGGCGGCGGCCGCGACGGTCGGGTTGTTCTGGCTGTCCTGCAAGGCCTGTTCCAGCACGGCCGCGGCCGCCGCGGCGTCGCCGCGCGCCCGGTAGACGTCGCTAAGCTGCAAGAGGGCGTCGCCGTAGGCAGGGTCCAGCGCCAGGACCTGCTGGTAGCCGGCCTCAGCGGCGTCGAGGTCGCCGGCCAGGCGATCGATCTCGGCGCCCAGGAAGAGGGCCGGGACCATCTCAGGCGAGACCGCCAACGCCGCGTCGACGGCGTCCCGCGCGTTGTCCAACTGGTTCAGCGCGAGGTAGGCCTGGGCCAACTGCACGGCGCCTTCGGTGTTGGCGGGGGCCAGCTCCCGCAGCGCCGTCAGTTGCTCCACCGCCTTGGCCGGCTGCCCGGTGCGGCGCAAGGCTGAGCCGAGGAGCAGCCGCGTCTGGGGATCGTTGGCGTTGATGGCGACCGCCTGTTGATAGTAGCCGATGGCCTGGCTCAGATCGTTCTGGCTTTCCAGCACCCGTCCCAGCTCGACCAGCGCCCGGTAGCGGGTTGGGTCCAGCCGCACCGCCTGGAGCAATTGATCGGAGGCAGCCTCCAGGTCGCCGGCCCGGCGATAGGCCTGCCCCAGCTTGAAACGAGCTTCGGCATCCTGCGGCGCGGCCTCCACGGCCTGCTGATAGATGGCCAAAACATCGTCGAAACGCCCCTGTTGGTCGAAAAGGTAGGCCAGTTGCAGGTAGGCGCCGATGTAGCTGGGGTCGGCGGCCAGCGCCCGCCGGTACTGGGCCTCGGCCAGCTCCAGTTCACCGCGATCGCGGTAGGTGTTGGCCAGCTTGGTCAAAGCCTGGGCCACCTGGCGCGGCTGTTCCACCGCCTGGGCGGCCACCTGGGCCAACGCCTCCTCCGCCTTGGCTGTATCGCCCATGGCCTGGTAGGTGGCGCCGATCTCGGTGTAGATGTCGGCGTCGTTGGGGCTGATCTCCAGACTCGCCTGGTACTGCTCCAGCGCCTGCTCGAATTCCCCCTGAGAACGGTGCGCCGCGGCCAGCGCCAGGCGGAGATCGAGGCTGTCCGGTGCGCGCTCCAGCGCCTGTTGATAGAGGCTGATGGCCTCAGCCGGCCGGCCGCGGGTGGTGTAGACCTGCCCCAGCCACAGATAGGCCCGCTGGCTGGTTGGGGCCAAGCGAACGGCCTCGCTCAGTTCGGCCTCGGCTCGATCCATCTGGCCCAGCCGGCTGGAGACCTGCCCCAGGAAGAAATGGGCGTCAGCATTGGCTGGGGCATTCTGCGCCGCGGTCTGGAACTGCTCCAGAGCCAGGTCCCACTGCTCCTGCGCCAGGAAGATCTGCCCCAACTGGATGAAGGAGCCGACGAAACTGGAGTCCTCCTGCTGCGCCTGCTGGTAGCGGGCGATGGCTTGGTCGGTCAGGCCTTGCAGCGCCTCCAGGTTGCCCAGGCGCGTCAGCGCGGAGGCGCGGCCGCGCGGGTTGGCGACGGACGCGGCCAGCGCCTGGTTGTAGAGCTGCTCGGCGCGCGCCAGGTCGCCGCGCTCCTGGTAGATGCCGCCGCTCTGAATGTAGGCGTCGGCAAAGGCCGGGTCCACCCGCAATGTGCGTTCATACTGGGTCAGGGCCGCGCTGGCGTCGCCGCTGCTGCGGTAGGCCTCGCCGATCTGGAAGTAGGCCTGGGCGTAGGACGCATCCTGTTTGATGGCCGCCTCGTACTGCTCGATGGCCTGCTGGAACTCACCCTGCGCCAGCAGAACATTGCCGGTCTTGACCGCGGGAATGGGGGAAAGGGGGTTGGCCTGGGCGGCCTGGCTATAGCTGCTGATGGCCGCCTCGAAATCGCCCGCAGCCAGGCGAGCATCGCCGTCGGCGATGGCCCGGTTGAAGGCTACTGCATCGAACTGGCTGACAGCCGTGGTGGGCTGGCGGTTGGCCAGCAACACCAAGGCCGCCACCAGGAGAATGGGCGCCACGATCACCGCGACCAAGCCGATGCGGGCGGGCGTTGACAGGCGGGAGAGTCGTCGATTCAAGCTTGCCACGGATTATCACCAATTGCCAATCAAGGTTTGTCGTCGCTGTTCAGGCGTCGAAGGGGCATTATACGTGCGGGCGCTGCTCCGCGCCAAACCAGCCAATGCCGAACCGCGCGCCATAGACGGTCATTCGGGCGGGTCAGGTTCCTGTCAACTACCCGGCAGGGGAGGTGCGATGGGCAGCGTCATGATGAATGTGCTGCCCTGGTCCGGTCCCTCGCTCTCGCCCCAAATTCGCCCGCCGTGGGCCTGGATGATGGCCTGGCACAGCGCCAGGCCGATGCCCATGCCCCCGTGGCGCCGGGTTGACGTGCTGTCCACCTGGTAGAACCGGTCGAAGATCATATCTAACTGCTCGCTCGAGATGCCGATGCCCTGGTCGGCCACTGAGATGATCACCACGTCGTCGGCGTCATGGGCTGAGACCGTGATTCGCTGGCCCTTGCTGCTGAACTTAATGGCGTTGTCCATCAAGTTGCCCAGCGCCAGATCGAGATAGCCTGCCGCACCCATGATGGGGGAGAGCTGATCAGGAATCTCCACAGACACGGTCAGGCCGGCATCCACCGCCAACTGCTGCCAGATGGCCAGGGTTGAAACCAGCCAGGCCCGCGTGTCCAATTGGGAGGTGAAAAGCTCCTTCTGCTGGAAATTCTGCAAAGTCAACAGGCTGTTGAAGATGAACTGCAGGCGCTTGCCCTGTTGGGCCACGATGTGCAGGGCGCCGGCCTGATCGCTGTTCACCGGGCCCATCCCACCGCTCTGCATGAATTCAACGTAGCCTAGCATCAGGGTCAGCGGGGTGCGCAGTTCATGGGAGACATTCTGGATGGCCTCTTCACGCGCGCGCAGGGCACGGCTGAGCTTGGCGTTGCTTTCTTGCAACGATGTGTACAGATGAGCGTTCTCCAGCGCGATGCCGGCCTGGTCGGCAAAGGCCTGGAGCGTCTCGGCGTGTTGCTGATTGAGGACGCGCGGCTGCGTGCTGTCCAGGTTCAGGAAGCCAAGCACCTCTCCCTTGCTGATGATGGGTGCGGCGGCATAGGAGCGCGCCCATTCAACGCCTGGCGGCACAATCCACCCGGCATCCTCGGCGGTGTCGGCGATGGCCAAGGGCTGCAAGGTTTCGGCCATGCGTCGCAGGTTGGGAGTCTCCTGCACGCTGAGGCTGAGATTGATAATCGGTTCCATCGCACCGCTGGGATAGCCCCGGATTCGTCGCACCTTGGCCATGCCATGGTCGATCAGCATGATGTTGCTGGCGTCATGCGGCGCCACGGCATCAGTGAGCTCCAGGATGCGATCGAGCACCTCCTCCAGACTCAGCGTGCTGGTCAGCGTCGCCAACGCGTTGCGCAGACTCTCCGCCAGATCACGCTGCTGCCGCTCAGCCTGCTCTGCCCGCACGCGCGCCGTGTCATCGCGAAACACCGCCAGCCAGCCCTGCGCCGCGCCGTCGGCGCGCAGCAGGGGGGAGATGCGCAGGTCATAGTAGAGGAGGGAATCCTGGTCGCCGATCTTCATCTGCGTTCGAACCGGGTGTTCGGTGAGCGATTGCTGCGACAGCTCGGGCCAGGCAGGCAGGACTGAGACCGCGGGCGCGCCCAGAACCCCCAAGACCCGTTGACCGATCATCTGCTGGGCTGCCTTGTTCAGATCCACCACGCGGCCGTGAATATCGACCACCGCCACGCCATCGATCATGCTTTCGATCAAGGCATCGCGCGCGATTGGCAACAGGTCGAGCAAGCGATAGCGGGTGAGCGCCCAAACCGATACCATGCCGGTGACGATGAAGAGCACCGGCGCCGGGTCAACGTGGCGCAGGGGGCTGAAGCCCGCATTGTAGATGATGTTGCCCACCACAGGCGCGAGGGCGGCAACCAGGATAGCGCCGTTCTGGACACGCTGCAACGGTCCGCCGCGCAGAAAAGCATGCACCGTCAGGCCCACCGCCAGCAGGACAAGGACATAGGAATAGATGGCCAACAGCCAAAACAATGGGCCGCGGGTCACAGCCAACACAGACAGGGAGCCTCTGACCTCGACGGTGATGGCGGGATAGAGCCAAGCCAGCCCAGGCGTGGTGTAGATCAGAACAAAGCTCACTATCGGCACAACGGCAGCCCCCGCCAAGGTGACCGGCGTCACCCAATGTTCACGGCCGGTAAACTGCAAGACGAAGATCAGCCACAGGGCGGGGGAGGCAAGAACAAACGGATACTCCAATCTCTCCCAGAAAAGTTTGGCAGTCAGTGAGGTGCTGAGCAGCTCGATGGCGTCGAAAGCAGACCAAAAAGCCAGCGCCAGCATCAAGGCGGCCAGGGTCCCGGCGCCTGGCGTCGGACGCCGCCGCCAGGCTGCTACTGCCAGCGCCGCCGACAAGAGCGCCGAAACAACGAGAAGTCCGGCATACGGATTGATCTGGAACGGCATCACTCTCCACCTACCTGGTTGACCTGGCATGAACCGGGTTGAACCATGCGTCCGATTTCTACGGGTGCTTGGCCTCGATCTGGCTGAGCATCTGCAAGATCGCCTCGGGCGGCTGCGCACCGCTCCAGGCGTATTGGCTGTCGACGATGTAAAAGGGCACGCCGCTGATGCCGACCTGCTGCGCCCAACGCGCCTCGGACTGCACCTGGTCCTGCGCGGCGTCTCCTTGCAACAGGGCGCGCATGGCGTCCCGCTCCAGCCCGGCCGCGCCGGCCAGGTCCACCAGCACATCCAGATCGCCGATATCACGGCCCTGCTCGAAGTAGGCGGCGTAGACCGCATCGATCACCGCCTCTCTGGCGCTGTCGGGGGCCAGGGCGATCAGCCGGTGAGAGAGCAGCGTGTTGGGCGAGCGGGTGATGGCGTCGAAGTCGAAATGCAGCCCGACCCGCTCGCCGGCCTGGCGCGGGCCGGCAAACAGTTGCTCCAGCGACCTCTGGGGGCCGATCTTGGCCTGCATGGTCGCCCGGAAGTCCTGGCCGGCCGTGGGAATATGCTCGTTGAGAAAGAAGGAGCGGTAACGCACAGTGATCGGCGCGCCCTTCCACTGCGCCAGGGCCAACTGCAAGTGACGTTTGCCGATGCAGCACCAGGGGCAGGTGGTGTCGAAAAAGAGATCGATCTGCATGGGAACCTCAAGAGGGGTTGTTCAGGCAAGAGATTTGGCCGGAATGGCCGAGTATGGCGAGCTGCCAGCGGAATGGAGCAATCGCTATTCCAACACACGGGTTATCGGATGATTCTTGACTCCGTAGCCTGGGAGTTGAATTGCACCAATCTCACCCAATCAATCTTGCCGTCGACACAGAAGTCGGTCTCAAAGTCTCTGGCAAAACGGGTGATCATAGCCCAGTAGGACTCGATGAACTCGTCGTTCCTCTCCCTGGCCCTGTGTCCCACCGGCTCGATGATGTCGGTAAAGAGTTCGTTACGGCCTGAAATGAACGCCCAAAACCGTTGACCACAGAACTTAAAGTAGTATCCTTTGTCAGGCTTGTCATCTTTGCCATAGCAGCAGCCGTTGACAGCTACTACATGCAGTTGCGAGTTGCTGGTTCGAAGGATGCGTTGAGCGGCCTTGAAATCCAAGATCATCTTCGCAATCTGTGAACTGTTGCCCCAATTTGGGCCTGACTTAATGGCTACGATGTTTCGCCTCCCGTCAGCATCGAACTCGAGATCGATACCGGTGATACCAGATTTCCACCCATCATGGACTTGGACGCTGATGAAGATTGCGAGTTGTTCAAGCCAATCGCCAAAAATTGTCTCCTCGTTCGAGGAGATATGTGCATCCACCAAGCTCTTGACAAACTGCTCAGGCGTAAACAGGTTTTTTGCTTTGAACAAATACGGATTCTTGCGCTTAAGTACCTGTGTCAATCTCAGGCTATCGAGGCTTTGTATCCGCTTCTGATGAAAGACGCCGATATTTTGTTCGACATACTGCACGACGTCATCAAGATCTAGCTGATTCATGTGTCATCCTTCCTGAATGGGTATCATTGGCGCCTCTGCTCGCGGCGCAACATCGGCCGCGACCTGATACTCTGCCCGCTCATCAGCAATTATCAACGGTAAAGCAATTTGTATCTCTGAAACCCGATCTTTCGCAGTGGCCACATTCTCCGGACTCAACTCAATGCCTACGAAGTTACGACTCAATTGTAACGCGGCAACTGCCGTGGTACCAGAACCAACAAATGGGTCCAGCACCACATCCCCTGGTTCTGTGAACAGCTTGATAAACCATTTGGGCAGGTCGAGGGGAAAGGCTGCGCTGTGATTTCTGTTATAGCACTCAGTAGCCATGTGAATGACATTGTTGGGATACACCATCTCGCGTCCCACCCAATTGGAAACATTCTTGCCAAAGCCGCTACCCACTCTCGATTCATCCCGCATCAAGTCGGTCTGGCTCAGCTTGGCCAGTCTGTCTTTGGCCCAGTCACCCACCGGAATCATGACAGCTTCCTGATACATTTTGAAGGCCCTGGACGTGTTAAACTGGATCAGCCGTTCCCAGTTATCCCGAAATCGATTGGGCCACTTACCAGGATGTGAGTTTTTTTTGTGCCACATGTACTCCTCAGTCCATAGCCAACCCTGCCTGCGCATTTCCAAAATCAATTCAATGACGTAGGTGTGCCTCTCGCCATCAACCACTCGTTCTTTGATGTTGAGAATAAAGGTGCCGGATGGCTTCAACACGCGCCGAAATTGCTCTGCGCGTGGCATGAACCATGCCACATATTTGTCCGGACTGATGCCGCCATAGGTGTTCTTGCGTTGATCCGCGTAAGGTGGTGACGTAAAAATCAGATCCACTGAGTTATCTGGCAGATCCCTTAGCACTTCTCCACAATCACCTAGCAATATCTGATTCAGGTACTCCATCATCTTCTCCGCATAACACGATCTTTGACGATTGCAACTGCTCAGCCGGCGGACCAGAAATCCGGTCTCTGGTACGATGTCTGAGCAGCACTACCCCGATTTGGGGTTAACGCCAAGGCAAAGTTTCAGGTTCTATCGGATTCTGTGGATAAGTGAGAATTGAGGCAAGATCGACCGAAAAGTATCAGGTGAACGGTCAACATGCCTCAACGGAATTATAATCGAGAACACACGAAAGTTGCCAAGCCAAGCAAGCGAGTCATTCTGCCGATCGGACTGGAAGAATATCAGGAGTTGAGTAGCGATAGCGTTCGCTTTCGGCGCATCAAACTGAAGACCGATGAAAAGCACGTCCATTTCAACGGCGAGAAAGGCTACATTGCGACGACGGTGGGCGACGATTGTGTGCTGGGTGCTTCCTTGGCGTTGAACGCCGACGAAGCAGCGCTCACCCAGGCGTATAGCCGTTTTCAGGAAGAAGCTCGTCACCTGCAATCCGAATATACACCCAAGACAGTCAATACAGATGGCTGGCAGGCTACCCAGAATGCCTGGCGAGCGCTCTTTGCCACCGTCGTGGTCATCGAATGCTTCTTGCACGCCTTCATCAGGATCCGTGATCGCTGCAAGAAACGGCTCAAGACCCTCTTTCCAGCCATCCAGCAGCAAGTCTGGGATATCTATCATGCCAAGACACCCACTGATTTCTGCCAACAGATCGCTGCCTTTCTCGCTTGGTCCAAACAATCTGTCAACGGCACAGCTCTTGAAGCCATCGAAAAGCTCTGCGCCAAGCAGGATGCCTTTCTCTTGGCCTTTGACTTCCCGGACGCCTACCGCTCCAGCAACATGATCGATCGCCATATGGACCCGATGGATCGCTGGCTCGTGAGCGCCCACTTCTTTCATGGACACGCGTCTTCCGCCGAACTCCAAATCCGTTCCTGGGCCATCTTGCACAACTTCTGGCCTTATTGCCCTCGGGCCCGGGTTCGGCAACACTTCATGTCGCCAGCTCACAAGCTAAACGGCTTTGTCTACCATGACAACTGGCTTCATAATCTGCTCGTTTCGTCATCCTGTGCCGGCCTCAAGACCGCCCACAGAATCCATTAGAACCAGCCAAATTCAAACCACGAATCATCCAAGAGAGGTCAAGAGATGGCGCCAAGGCGTTCAGGTCTCGCTGATTATAAGCGCGATTTGAACAATCGCCAATCGCTCCAACGTGCTACGCCTCATCGCAAGCACAGAACAGCTTCGCATCTCCAATCTGAAAGCCTGGATGCATCCTCTGGGTATCCAGTTGGGCATCGTGGTTCACTTCTGGTCAACTTGTTTCGAGCCGGTGATTCTGCGGCCCTCCCATCCATCCCACCCGCCGAGCCGCGCCCTCCGCTCATCCGCGGTTCTCCACCATTCCCATCCATCGCATCATCGCCTCGTCCAGCTCCCCTTCCGCCGCGGCCAACTGTTCCGCCAGCCTTTGCAGGTGCAGGTAGTCCCCGCTGCTGGCATCGATGTCCTCGTGCAGCGCGGCCACCTGCTGCTCCAGCTCGGCGATGCGCGTCTCCAGCTCCTCCAGCGCGCGCTGCTCTTTCCACGTCAACTTGCGCGCCGCCGGCGGCTCCGCCTCCTGGCCCTTGCCCGTTCTGGTTCCCTTGCTCCCCCTCTCCTCTTTCTTCTCCAACGCTTCCTTGGCCTCCCCCTCCCGCAGGCTCTGATAGACGCTGAAAGGCGCGGGGTAGCGCCCGCTGACCGCGCCGCCCGGCTCGAAACTGACCAGGAAATCCACCGTGCGGTCGAGGAAATAGCGGTCGTGGCTGGCCACCACCAGGCAGCCCTTGAAGTGGTCGAGGAATTCCTCCAACACCGCCAGCGTCTGGATGTCCAGGTCGTTGGTTGGCTCGTCCAGCAGCAGCACGTTGGGCTGGTGCATCAGCGTGCGCAGCAGATAGAGGCGGCGCCGCTCGCCGCCGCTCAAACTGCCGATATAGGCGTATTGCTGCGGCCGCGGGAAGAGGAACCACTCCAGCATCTGCGGCGCGTCGATCAACTGGATGTCGGCCGCGGTGCGGTTCCAGGCCGGCGTGGCCCGCTCCTGCACGCGGATCAGCTCCGCCTCCCCCTTGACGAAGTCGATCACCCTTTGATTCTCGTTCAAATCGACATTACGTTGATCGTAATAGCCCAGGTGTACGGTCTCGCCCCACTCCACCAGGCCGCTGTCAGGGGGCAGCTTGCCGGCCAGGATGTCGAGCAGGGTGCTCTTGCCCGCGCCGTTGGGGCCGATGATGCCCACCCGGTCGCCGGGGGCCAGCTCGAAATCGACCTTCTCAAAGACCGGCATGCCGTCGTAGGCCTTGGCCAGGCCGCGGGCGGTGAGCACCTTCTTGCCCAGGCGACGGCTGGCCAGGGTCATGGCCACCCGCTCCTGCTGCGTGTCATAGCGCAGTCGCTCCATTTCCTCGGCCCGCTGGCGGCGCGCCTTTTGTTTCGTGCCGCGGGCCATGGGTGAGCGACGCAGCCATTCCAGCTCGCGCCTGAGCAGCCGCTGGCGATCCTCCTCGGCCTTGACCATGCGGGCGTGGCGTTCGGCCGACTGCTCCAGATAGCGGCTGTAGTTGCCCGGATAGCTGACCAACTGGCGGCGGTCCAGCTCGACGATGCGGTTGGCCACCCGGTCCAGAAAGTAGCGGTCGTGGGTGACCAGCAGCAGCGCGCCGGGCAGGCCCAGCAGGAACTGCTCCAGCCAGTCGATGGTCTCGGCGTCCACGTGGTTGGTGGGCTCGTCCAGGATCAGCAGGTCGCCAGGGTCCAGCAGGGCGCGGGCCAGGGCGACGCGTTTGCGCTGCCCGCCGCTCAGCTCTCCCACCCGCGTCGTGGTGGAGGGTTCGATGCCCAGGCGGGAGAGGATCGCCCGGGCCGCGGCCTCGGCCGTCCAGCCGCCGGCGCGCTCCATCTCGCCGGTCAGGCTGGCAAAGCGTGCCTGCGCCTGCGGGTCGGCCGGGCTGTGCTGCAAGGCCAGGCTGGCCGACTCGTAGGCGGCCAGCAGGCGCATCTGGGGAGCGTCGCTTTGGAAGAGCGTGTCCAGCACCGACAGGCTGTCATCCAGCGCCGGCTCCTGGGAGAGATAGCGCACCCGCACGCCGCCCCACACCGTCACCCGGCCGGCGTCAGGCGTCTCCTGACCGGCGATGAGGCGCAACAAGGTGGTCTTGCCGCTGCCGTTGATGCCGATCAGCCCGATGCGCTCGCCGCGGTTGATCAACAGGCTGACGCCGTCCAGCAGCAGCCGCTCGCTGTATTGTTTGCTGACGTTTTCGACCGTTACCAGATTCACGAGGCAAAGGATAGCATGGGCGGGGACAAATCACAAAAGTTGCGCCTTGTCCCCGCCGACCGCCTCTAGATGGGATAGAAGAACGGCATGGGGGCCGGCGGCTCGTACTCCGGCTGGGGCACCGGCTGCATCTGCTGAGCGGCCAGAGCGATCACCTGCGCGGCGCTTTCCAGATCCAGCAGGCCGGTGTTGATCAGCAGGTGGTAGTGCTCAGGATCCTGCCAATCCAGGTCGTAATAGCGCCGGACGTAGTCGCGCGCGGCCCGGTCATAGTCTTCTATCAACAGTTGCGCCTCGGTGGGTGGGAGATCGTTCCGATCCATCAGCCGCTGGATGCGGTGCTCCGCGGGGGCTGTGATGCGCACGTGCAGCACGCCGGGCTTGTTTTGCAGAATGGCCTGGCCGCCGCGGCCGACGATGATCACATTGCCGCGCTTGTAGGCGACATCAACGACGCCCCGCACCATGGCGATGGCCTTGTTGTCGCTGATCTTGATGGTGGCTGGCCGGCGCACGCCGCTGATATCCTCCTGCCAGGTGCTCACCTCAGCCACGGTCAAGGTGCGCCCCAGCAGGCGGTCGAGAAAGCCGAGGGAACGCTGGTCGGTCTCCCGAAAGTCGACGATCTCATTCTCGGTCAGGCCCAGGTCGCTGGCCACTTGAGCCATCATCGTCTTGTCGAAGATGGTGTAGCCCAGAATCTGCGCCACGCGGGCGGCAATCTCCTCGCCTCCACTGGCATATTGACGGGAAATGGTGATGGTAGCCATGGGAACCTCCTTGGCGAACACAGACAACGACGCTTCCCTGTCTCTATTGTAGCACGGTCTGGGGGTCTGTCAATAGGGTTTGGGCAACTCAACGAAAAGAGCTCAGCCGGCAAGGCTGAGCTCCAATGACAGGCGGGCAAGGCGCGCGGCGTCAGCGCCGGTTCAGCAGCCGCAGCAACGCCAGGAAGAGGTTGTAGAAGTCCAGATAGAGGCTCAGCGCCCCGGTGATGGGGGAGATCTGGCCGGCATGGCGCAGGATGCGGCTGGTGTCGTAGAGAATGAAGCCGCTGAAGACCACGGCCGCCAGGCTGGCGAAGGCCAGTCCCAGCACGTCGGTGTAGAAGAAGATGTTGACCACTGCGTTGCACAAGATGCAAAAATCCTCTGACTTCTTGTGACCTCTGTTCAGGCCACCCGCCAAAATTGCCCCCTGCGCCATCACAGGTATACTGGCCTACAAACCCACCCATTCACCATTCACCAATTCATCATTTCCCATTCACCTATCTACCACCATGGAACTCGGCATCATCGGACTACCCAACAGCAGCAAGACCACCATCTTCAATGCGCTGACCCGCGGCGATCAGCCCACATCGGCCACCTCCAGCGGCAAACTGGAATTCCACACGGCCGTGGTCGATGTGCCTGACCCGCGCGTCGATGCGCTGAGCGCGCTTTTCAAGCCGCGCAAGACCACCTACGCCAAGGTCACCTACACCGACATCGCCGGCCTGGATCAGGGCATGGCGCAGAAGGGGCTCAGCGGCCAGTTGCGCCACCGTCTCAGCCAGATGGACGCGTTCATCCACGTCCTGCGCGCCTTTGAAGATCCCAGCGTCAGCCATCCGCTGGGTTCGATCAACGCCCAGCGCGATCTGGAGATCCTGGACCAGGAGATGATCCTGCTGGACCTGCTGGCGGTGCAGAGCCGGCTGGAGCGCATCGCCGAGAGCATCAAGCGGGCCAAGAAAGGTGAGGAGCGCCAACTGCTGGAGCTGGAGCAGGCGCTGTTCGAGCGCCTGCAGACGGCGTTGGAGGCCGAGATCCCGCTGCGCGACATCGAGATCAGCGACGAGGAGATGATCGGCCTGCGGGGCTTTGGCTTTTTGACCCTCAAACCGGTGCTGGTGGTGCTCAACACAGGCGAAGAGCGCCTGCCCCCCGAGCGTTTCGTCGTCTACAGCCACCGCCACACGGTGATCATGTCGCTGCAAGGCAAGCTGGAGATGGAGATTGCCCAGCTTGATCCAGAGGAGGCCGCGGTGTTCATGGAGGAATTCGACATCGCCGAGCCGGCGTTGGATCGCATGATCCGCACCAGCTATGATCTGGTTGGGTTGCAGAGTTTCTTCACCGTGGGAGAGGACGAGGTGCGGGCCTGGACGGTGCGCAAGGGCGCCGCGGCCGTCGAGGCGGCCGGCGCGATTCACAGCGACCTGGCGCGCGGCTTCATCCGCGCTGAGGTGGTGGCCTATGCCGACTTGATGGCGGCCGGCAGCATGGCCGAGGCCAAGAAGGCCGCCGCGCTGCGGTTGGAGGGCAAGGAATACCCGGTCAAAGACGGCGACATCCTGCACGTGCGCTTCTCGCCCTGACCTGGCCGAGTAGCCGTGGGTTGAGTAGGCGCAGGTTGAGTAGGCGTCTGCGCCGTATCGAAACCCGTCTGCCTTCCGCCGGTCGAGTAGCCGGCTGCGCCGTATCGAAACCTTCCGGCTTCCGTTGGTCGAGTAGCCGGCTGCCGGCGTATCGAGACCCTCCGGAGGGGTTTCGGTACGCTGGAATCGTGCGTCCTCATGCGAGTGGTGTGCCCTCAACCCGCTACTCAACCCACGGAAGCGCACGCTCCGCCGGTCGAGTAGCCGGCTGCCGCCGTATCGAGACCCTTCGGAGGGGTTTCGACACTAGCGCCTGCGCGCAGTGCAGGTGTACGCTGGAATCGTGCGCCCTCATGCGAGTGGTGTGCCCTCAACCCGCTACTCAACCTACGGAAGCGCACGCTCCGCCGGTCGAGTAGCCGGCAGCCGTCGTATCGAAACCCGTCTGCCTTCCGTTGGTCGAGTAGCCGGCTGCCGGCGTATCGAGACCCTCCGGAGGGGTTTCGGTACGCTGGAATCGTGCGCCCTCATGCGAGTTGTGTGCCCTCAACCCGCTACTCAACCCACGGGAACGCACGCGCCGTTGGTCGAGTAGCCGGCTGCCGGCGTATCGAGACCCTCCGG